>Ga0247664_1000033_pt1 | contig 39301 bp, 63 predicted proteins | sample CNK05_metaG_FD_182715 | JGI IMG/M metagenome (GOLD analysis project Ga0247664, IMG submission 182715) | Soil microbial communities from Purdue University Martell Research Forest, Indiana, United States - CNK05 | ecosystem: Environmental > Terrestrial > Soil > Temperate forest > Bulk soil...
TCAGCACGCATGATGCCAGCAGCGACATCGTTGCGGCGTCTATGCAGGACCATCTCAGCGAGACACTGTTGTCGCGATTTGATGCTGGAGCGCGTGGCGATGCTCTGGTTCGCAACATGATCGTGCGGGACACCGAGTGATGGATCGCATCAGCTTCAGTCTGCCGCAGCCGCAAATGTCCTGGCTGAAGCGTGAAGCCAAGACCCTCGGCATCACCGTCGCCGAGCTACTGCGCAGACTCATAGATCAGGTGCGCAACGGCAAGTGACCGATGACGAGCGACAACATCTCAAGGATCAGTTGTTGATGGCCCAGCTAGACAAGACCCGCTTAGACATCGACCGCGTGCGCCAAGAAATGCGCTGGGAACCGTGGAAAGCTGCAGCGGGCATCGCAGCAGGCGTCGTGGCCGTCGCTGGCATCATCCTGGCCGTAGCGCATGTCATCCACTGACCCGCTGGCGACCATGGAGAAGCGCCTGATCGGCCGCATCACCACGGCGCAGGAGACGATCATTGAGCGAATGCGCGACAGCAACCGCGCGCTCGACGCGATGAACACCAACCTCGAACTGATAACCACGCTGCTGACCGATCTGGTCCGCCGCGTCGCGGATTTGGAACGGCCCTAGGATCTAAGCGAGGACGACGCCCCAGGGCTGAGGCGCCGCCCTCTAACCGCCACCGAGAAGGAACCTCGACCGCGGCTGCACCCAGACTAGCAGCCATCCACGAACCAGCGCGACGGCCCGCCCGTCCCCGCGCTAACGACCCCTGGGCATCACACCGAGAAGGAACCTCGACATGATTAAACTCGCCGCCCTGATTGCCGCTGTGGTGATCGGCTCCCTCGCCGCCGTCAGCGTCGCTGAGGCGTACACAAGCTGCACCACAACGTGCAGCGGCTGGGGCAGTGCTCGCACCTGCTATACCAACTGCTTCTAACCCCCAGGGGCGCCGGTTCGCGCTGGCGCCCCACATTGGAGACTGACATGAGCGGCTATGAACTGATCCCCCCACGGCGCCGGACTGTCTGGCAGAAAGCGGGCGAGGCATGCGGGATGCTGGTTATTTACGCAATCTTGTTTCTACTGCTGGCAAAATTCATTGGATGGTTGCTCTAGTTCGCAGCACGACTTCCAGCAGTAGCCCCCAAGGCACGAATGACAGGAGTCGTGAACCTTTGGATCTGCTCCTTCTGCAACTGGTCCTGCAGGAGCCGGTTCCGTAGTGCATCCGTCACTCTCTGCCGTCCGGGTTGATCAGTGACGAAAAGCCGGTTTGCGAGCGCATCGGACGTTGCCGGATTAATGCCCTGGCCCAACCGACGCATGAAAAGGTCGTTTGCGACCGTGCCAGCGCCCTGTAGCGGATGCCCACTTAGCGCTTGCCTGATGCCAGTGAGAATCGGCCCCGCCACATCGGTGCCCATATCCGTCCCACCAGCCGTAAGTCTTGCCGTCTGTGAACCAGCCCGTGGGCTGATCGCTCGCTCTACTGCCGTCATCTCGGTTTCACGTCGTAGCACAGCGTTCAGCGCATCCAGCCTGTCCTGGCCCAGCACGCTACCGAGCCGCGCCTGCATCTGTTGATCTTCCAGCATGGTGCGTGCCGCACCGCTGGCTCGTGCTGGATCGCTCACCCGATCAGCGAAATCGCGCCCAACTCCGAGACGGTAAGCCTCCTGCACATCAGGCGGCCCGCTGCCTGCTCGCTGTGCCACAATGTCCCTGTTGGTCCGCAGCGCCGTCTGTCCGGCCTGTGTTGCCTCCATCTGAGCCGATGGGCCGCCCCAGGCTGCCCTGGCAGCCGCATACTCAGGATTATTCTCGTCCAGCAGACCAACCCAAGTGCGACGCATATCGTCAATGGCACGCAGGCGTTCGGTCCAGTTTACCCTACCTGTCGTGCTGTCACGTCCATCCTCGATCACAGCGTCCATGCCGCGCTTTACCGCATCGAGCGAACGCATGTTAGGCACGCCCACGATACGCGGGTCGCCATTTTCGTCGTAGTGGATAGCAGGATCAGTGGTCGGAACCTCAGGTTCACCGCGCGCCCGGCGAGTAGCGTTCTCGATGCGCTGGATTTCCAGACCACGTTTCAACCCAGCCTGCCCAACGGGGTCTTGCAGTATGGCCTGCATTGACTCAGTCATGCCGGCCGGCTTGCCAAACGCTGCATCGTATAACGGCGACGCAGCCTGTCGGTCCGCCTGCCGCTGTGCCGTTACATCCGCAATATCAGTGCCTCTACCGCCACCAAATGCGGCATCGCCAGCAGTCATGAGCCGATCGGGGCGCAATTCCCGACGCCCCTGCACCATGGCATCAGCAGCATCCATGGACGCGCCAGGCGTGTTCGCCGCCGTCGCGCCCAGGTTAACCACGTTGCGCCCGCCAACATCCACGAGCGCCACAGGCGCGTTACCAGCAGCATTCATCCGTGTTTCTGCGTCGTCCACACTGACGCCGCCACGATCCAACGCTCGCACGATCTGTCGGTCAGCCGCCGCAGTGGGATCGCGAATCCCAATCGCTTGTGTAACCCGTCCCACAACAGCCGGAGCCGCAGTCACGACACCCTTTATAGCTGGTGCGACAGCCGCGCCGGTTCCAGCGCCTATCGCGGCACTTTCCACACGGTTTCCAACGCCACCCTCACCTTCTCCGAAGCCAGCGACACCACCAGCCACGGCCCCTCCACCAGCCACACCAGCAGCAGTTCGTAGCCAACTCGGCATCCCGGCAAGCAACGGGTTGATGTAGCTAGCAACCGGCGCAATAAGCCGCCCCGCGCCAAGTGCCGGCGCGACCACCATTGGTGCGACTGACCCCGCTACCTGGCCGGCAACATTCGACACCGGATTGGTCGCCGCGTCGATGCGATCCTGTTCGCGTGACTGCGCTAGGCTCTGGTCGTAAGCCTGACCCATTGTCGGGCGCCCATCGGAGCCGTGGATCAGATTACCGACGCCTTGTGCAAGTGCATCAGTGCCAGCGCGCAACTCGTCACCGAACCCGAAGGTGATACCCTTCACCGCGCCACGTAGAGCGCTGCCTACCATGGACGGCTCAGAACCTGGCAGCGGCTTCCATGTGCCACCATCGTTAATCATCTCAGTGCCGGTTTCTGGGTTCTTGGAACGCTGCGCCGGCACCCACTGCCCGTCTTGCCCGAGCGTCAGGTAATTGCCCTGCCCGTCTGTTGCGATCGGCATTACTGGATCACCTTAAAGCCCTTTGGGGGCGGCGGAACGGCAGCAGCAGATGACGTGGCTGTTGTCGGCGGTTTGTATGCTGGCCCTGCGTCGCGTGTCAGGTTAGCCAGCACCGTCTCGCGGTTTTTAGCTTTCTGCGCCAGAACCGCCGCCCCGTCACCTGGTTGTGGGATATACTGCTGCCTGGCGTTGACAAACTCCGACTCCGAGATTGCCGCGCCGCTTTCCTTTCGCAGCACGGCATTGATGAAATCACGCTCTGCCTGTATGTGCTGCTGGAACTCAGACGACACAAAGCTATTGCCGGCCAGAGGTATCTTGCCAAGCAACTGCTGCCAACGGCTCATTGCCGCAGGCGATGTGTCGGTAATGATCGGAAGAGCGTTCTGCATACGATCGGCAAAGCCCGCGGCCTGGCTTTGCGGCTCTGTCATCTGCGGCGCCTTAGCCGCGCCTGGCGTTGTCAGCACCTCCGGCAGAGCGCCGCCAGGAGGCTCTGGTAGAGACGGCGGTAACCGTCGTGTGATTGTTGCGGCAATCGTACCGCCGGGATTATTTGGATCAGTGATCTGAAGTGCCTGGCCTCCCCTCTGCTGCAGAGCGTAATAGCTGCCAGCATATTGACGCTTCACTTCTTCTGACGCGGTGCCATCCCGAATCTCGTTCGCGTGTTCATAAAGGTAGCTTTCGTGTTGGGCATCTACATCATTGCCTTGGACGGGCTTGTTTGCAGCTTTAGCTTCCTGAGCGGCCTTCTCAGCCGCCCGCTGGTCAGCCGCCTGTGATAATTGCAGTTGCACGGCCTTCCGCTTGTCGTCCTCCTGCGACAACCGCAGAGTCTCCGCTGCCCGCGCGTCGGCCTCGCGTTGCCGCTGATCCTCCATCGCCTGATGCTGCTGCGCCTGCCACTTGTCCTGTCGGGCGAGGTTCGCCATCTGCCGCTGCTGCACCTCGTTCTGAAGCTGCGCTAGCGGTATCTGACCACGCCGCGCCGCATCGAACAGCGGCTTCAGTTCCTGCTTATCGCGCTCCGTCAGATTGTGATCGTCGGTCTGCAACGCCGCTGGCATCGCGGTTGTAGGTGCCGGAGGTGCTGCAGGAGGTGCCGCAGGTGCCGCGGCAGGTGGTTGAGCCTGCGCGGTCGTGACAGGCGCTGGCGGTCCCGCCAGGGCATTGCGTGCGACCGGATACGGCGTGTTGGCGATACTCTCCGGCGTGGCCACCGGAGCCCCAGCGCTGGTCGGTGGCAGCGGTCGTGGCCCTACCAGATCCGTCGTGGCCGCTGGCGGCGCCACAGGCGCGGCCGCTGCCGTCGGGGCGCCTGGGCCGGCTACCTGCACCGCGCCCGGATTGCGGGCCACCACGCCGCCGCCTGGAGCCGCTGGCGGGGTGGCCAGCTGTGGCCGGACAGTCGCCAACTGGTATCGGCCATTCTCGTCCTTGATCCAGTCCTTTGCCCCTTTCTGCCATGGCTTGAAGCCGTCTCTGGCATAGACCGCATTGAACACCTGATCCTGCACAGCCTCTGGCGCATCACGTGCCGTCGGGTATTGCGCCGGGTCCAGGCCGGCTAACTTCATGCCGTCGCGCCAGGTGTCATTAACAAACTGATATTTGCCGGACGCCGTGGCGCCGCGCGCATAGGCGGTTGGATCGGCCTTGGCCACGTAGTTCAGCGCCGTCGGATCGCCCCCGGACTCCTTCGCCACGATAAGCGCCCGGTCATGCTCGCGATCACCGGTAAAGCCGCCGCCCGGCGCTGCCGCGGTGCCACTGCCCGGTGCCGAAGCCGCAGCACGACCAATACCGACCGCCTGGCCGTAGGAATCAACGCCCGAAGCGTTGACGCCGAGCTTGTAGATATCAGCGCTCGGCGTGCCGAGGGCCGCCAGGCCACGCAACGTCTGCTCGTCCGGCAGCGTTGCAGGAGCGCGGGCACGCAGGCTGGGCGGCAAAGCACTGACAATGCCGGGATACGCCGCCGCCCGCGCCGCCGGGTCAGTGATGCCAAGCAACACGCCGGCCGCTCGTGCCGCATACTCCGTCTGGTTGGCGTCCAGCGTCTGCTGCGTCTGCTGCATCAGCAGTTGGTTGTGCTGATAGCCTTGGATGTTCTGCGACACCTTCGCCGCGTCGTACAGGTCATTCGTTGGTGCGAACGACGAGTTCATGATGACGCCGGACATTACAAGCCTCCGGTCCACAGCGCCGGGTTGGCAACCGTTACGTTGTTCCCGGTGTATGGATTGCCGCCCAGTCCGATCCCATTCAGGAACTGCTGATTTTTGAACAGCTCGTTGACGCCGCTGCTCAGTCCGGATGCAGCGTTGCCATAGATGCTGGCCTGCGTGTTGCCAGCGCCCTGCGCCAGAGCCGCCGACGTGTTCGCCGTCGTTGCGTTGCCTGCCGCAGCATTCTCGCCGAGCTTCGAGATGTCCATCAAACGGTTGTAATACGTGCCGAAGTCAGAATTGGCCAACCCTTGGCCGAACGTCTGCTCTGCCTTCAGCGTAGCCCCGCTGCGCAGCATCCCCTGCGCCGCCGCCCCGGCATCCACCGCTCGAAGGCCCTGCCCCAACTGCCATTGATACCCTGGCGAGGTCTGATAATTCGCCATCGCCGCTGTCGCCGCGTCCTGGCCATTGAGGCCGAGCAGATCCTGCTGCGCCTGCAGCGCCGGCAATCCGGCCTGGCGAAATGGCATCAGGTCGTTGCGTTGCTGCGCGGCAGCCTGCTGCGCCGCCGCAGCGCCTTTTCCGGCTGCGCTCGATTGAAGCGCGCTGCCAGCGAGGCCGGCGGCCGCGGTAATGCCTGCCGCTGCTGCTACGCCCATCCTACGTCTCCATTTGCTTGCTAATTACGGACATAAGTGCAACAACGCTGGGATGGCGCCGAGTTTCATAGATATAACCGGGATGACTTTCGGACGCCTTAAGGTCTTGAGGTTTTCGCATACAAAAGGCACGGCATATTTCGTTTGTGTCTGCCAATGCGGGAATACGTCCACCACGAGTGGGAATAGCCTTCGTAGCGGCAACACAAAGTCCTGCGGTTGCTTCCAGGCAGAGGAGCGCGCGAAGGGGCGTCCTATCCATGGTCTTTCTACCCACCCTCTATACTCCTGCTGGAAGGCTATGAATGACCGATGCTTTAATCTGAAGAACCCTGCATATAGAAGTTATGGCGGTCGTGGCATCACTGTTGCCATGGAATGGCGCGAATCTCACGGACTTCCGCAATTTATCGCTGATATGGGCAGCAAACCGCCGAGACAATCGCTTGAGCGCATCGACAACGACGGACCTTACTGCAAGGAGAACTGTCGATGGGCTACGCAAAAGGAGCAAATGGGCAACACCCGGCGCACGCGAACAATCACCCACGAAGGCAAGACTGGTACACTAACGCAGTGGGCTGAATGGAGTGGAGTCCACATCAACACGCTCGCGTATCGCATTGATGCGGGATGGCCTATCCATTCCGCCCTTACAGAGAAAGCGTCCAGAGTTGCCCGAACGGCTCGGCGCCGATCCGGCGGAACATCGTCCCGAGCCTCGGCCCGCTGCCCCGATGCCCAGCCCGCATCAAGATCCTGTCCACCCCGCGCGCCTTCAGATCGGCCACCGCAGCCCGCTGCGTTTTCATGCCCAACCCAGGAAACGACGGATCGGCAAAGAACAGCGTCTGTTCGGCCAGCGTCTCGCCCGGCGAGTCGAGCGACGGCGCCACCACCGACACCAGATAGCTGAACATCCGACCATTCATCCGCGACGTGAACACATGCAGCGCACCCACCTCATCGAGCCGTTGCAACAGCGGCAGGTTCTTGCGCGTATGGTCATCCGGCGCCTGCCCGGTCTGTACAAGGTGCTCACGGAACAGCGGCTCGGCATCGGCATAGAACCGTGCAAACGGCTCGGTTTGGAACGTCACGCCCTCGATCTCGCCACGGTCGCGCGCCATGCCGGCGATGATGCGGTGTCGTGCCGTGGCCGCCAGCTTCTCCATCTGCGGCCGGTGCGCGATGAATTGCCGCATCATGTGTAGCAGGTTGATCTGTATGTTGACCGACGCGGCGGCCTCCCACCACGCATGCGGCATCGGCTCGCCAAGGCAGTGCGCGAAGATCCGTCCGCACGTCACCTCGTCGCCAAGATCGGCGAATGCCACCGACAGCACGCCGGGCAGCCGCGCCGTGATCTGGCACAGCTTGGCGTCGAGCCGCGTCATGGCAGCGGTCAGCACCGCCTCATCGAACAGCCCGAACCGCATCAGCGACGCCACCACCTCAGCCACCGGACGGCGCACCACGACGGCGCGGGCATCGGGTGCCAAGTGCGGCAGCAACCGCCAGAACGGCGCCGCGGCGGTCTCCACCGTGCCGGCGTAGGGCTGACCCAGCCACGAGCGCACGTCGTCCAGTGACCGGCAGTGCCGCAGTTGTTCGTGACCGCACATCCACGGCCCGAAACTCAGGAACTGCGCCAGCCACGCCGTGCGGCTGCGAGGCAGCGCAAAGACCGCGAACGGCGGCGGTACCGGGGAAGGGCGCCAGCCGTTGTGACTGGCGCCCGACCCTACCTGCGGCGTATCCTCACCCGGACCTTGACGCTGATCCGGATGAGAACCACTATCCGAGGCAGGAGTTTGAGCGCTCTCATCGCCCATTCTCCTCGGGAGCGCCGGCGGGATGAGCCCCGTCGGCGTTTCCATATCTAGCACATCGTTGCGCATCAACGCATCCGTCGCGCCCTGATTGTGCCCGTGGCCGTCACCGTGCCGGTAAAGCTCGCCTCGGCCACCAGCCACGTTGTCGTCGTCGCCGTGACGTTGACGCGCCGCGTGGCCGGGCTGATGGCCTGCGCCAGTGCCGTGGTCGGGAATGTCGCCGCGGTCAGCGTGTCGATCGTCATCACGCCGGCGCCGAAGTACGTGTGCGTGCCAGCCCCCGCCGAGAATTGCACATTGCCGGTCACGTCCCAGTCGCCCGCCGTCAGATCCAGCGACACCACGTTGGCAACGGAGCCGCTGAACAGCGCCACCGGGCCGCCGGTAGTGGTCATGTATTCCCCGACATTGCCGGGCTGCGCATCGGAGCCGTCCGTCACGCCCTTGCCCACCGCACCAAGCCGGTCGGCGATGTCCTGGAAGAACCCCGTCCACGCAGGCGACGGCCGGCCGCTGTCGTTCAGCGTCCGCGCCAACAGCGGCGTCTGCAGCCCCGGCAGTGTCGGCGCGAGGCCCATCACCAACTCCCGGCGCTGATCGCCGCATCGACGCCATACACCGTGATCCGGTGCTGCGCGGTGATGCGGAACGTGCGCGCGCGGAACGAGCCAAGCCGCGTGCAAAACACCCGCCCGCGATAATCGCCCGTGGTGCCGGCGGTCATGGTGCGCGAGCCGGTCCAGATCGTGCCGTCCTCCGACCACTCCAGGATGATATCGCCGCCCGGCGTGATGCCGCCGGTTTCCATCTCGATTTCCAGCCGTGAGCAGAACGCCCGCGACGTGCCGGCCCACAGCGGCGGCAGCACAGCGCGGCGCTGCACGTACACGCCGTCATCGGTTTCCAGGCCGGGCACCGGCGACAGCAGGCGCCCTGACAGGCTATCGCCGAACAGCACCTGCTCGCCCACCTGGGCCACGCAACTCGGCCGCCAGGCGAGACTGGCATCGGCAGCGCTCGATCGCTCGTGCCAGACCTGCGTGGCACAATCGTAAACCAGCGTGCGCGGGCCATAGGTCCAGCAGACGAAGGTGTGACCGTCCTGGGTATACGCCAGCGCAAGCTCGGTATTCGCCGTGCCTTCCTCGCGGATGATCTTCTCGATGGCATGGGTGGATACCCGCTGTGCCTGATAGTCCTTCGAGCGGAACACGATGCCGCGCGCGGCCACCCACCACACGGAATTATCGGCGATCACCACACTGCGCATTGACGCTGCGCCGAACGGTATCACCCCGCCATGCAGCCGCCGGAATGGAAAGAAGCTCGTGCCCGGCGTCGTCTCCAGTCCTGACGATCCGGCGTTGTACCAGATCTCCACCGCCGCATCGCCGATGAACCATAACTGCCCGGCGAGCGTGACCACGCGGCGCAGGATATTCGGCACGCCGTCGGCATAGGCGAAATCCAGTGCATCGAAATCGTTTGGGTCCAATAGCAACGAACAGAAGAACTGCGAGGAGAAATCGCCGCTTGTGAACACGAAGTAGCCGTCGAGATACGTCACGCTGCGCGCGCCGGTGGCCGGGAACGTGCCGCCGATCTGGTTCATCGGCCCGGTATGGCTGCAGGTATAGGCACGAGGCGGCACGCAGAACACCGCGGCGTTGACACCCACGGCAATGGTCGGAGCAATGTTGTAGGCGAAGTCATCGCCGCCTGCGGTGCCGACGTCGCCGAGATCCTCGATCACGGTGGTGCCGCCAAATGGCACGGTCAGGCGCCAGGCGCGGGTGCCGGAGATGGCATAGAGCACACCCGGCTGGTCGCTGTTCAGCGCCAGCACCGGCCCGGCACCGAAAGCGTCGGCGGTCGCTACCAGCCCCGGCGTCGAGATCAGCGCCGCGGCAGTGCGCGCGTCAGCCGGCTCAGTTTCGGCGAACAGGTTGACCAACCGCTTGCCGGACAGCGGCGGCGACATATGCTCGTAGGACTCAAGCGGAATCGGTATCCGCTTCATGTCCTTCTTGGGACCGAGCGCGTCCTGCAGTGACTGCAGCGTGAGCGAACCGCTCATCGGCGCACCAGCGCCCGCCATGCCAGCACGAACAGCCGCCACCGACCGAAACGGCGCGTGCGCGTGGCGATCAGATAGGAGTGGACGCAGGCCGGCATCGGCGCCTCCGATCAGGCCGTCGTGCTGTCAGTGACAAGACCGAACTGCACCATAGCAGCCAACAGCGAAGCCAGTGCGGCGTTTCCGCCACGTGAGCCGGACACGGTGATGCGCCCGTTCGACGGTTGCCCGTTGGCGCCAAACCCGCCGGTCACAATCAACCCGCCGGCCACTGTCGCGCCACCGCCCACCGCCAGGTTGCCGGTTTTCGTCGCGCCGGTCGGCGTGGACAGCAGCAGATCCGCGCCCGCCGCGTTGTGCGTCGCCTGTATGCTCGCGAGACGCGCGGTATTCGTTGCATCCCGTGCCGTCATGGTGATCGGCTGGCCGTCACTGTTCGCGGTCAGTGCGATCGTACCGATGTTGATTGCCGTTGTCGCCGAGCGATCGGCAATCGACAGCCCGATCTGCCACGGGGCCGGATTGAGCGCAGCCACCTGATACGCCACGGCCAGGGCCGGCGTGCCGTTGGGGAATACGCCGATGAGGTTCAGGCCAATGGCATGCGTCGCGACATTGAATGCACCGATGTCGAACTCGCCGCCAACGACGGTGGACGACACGCCGCCGTTGCTGACGTTCGTCTGATCCGTGGCCAGCAGGTTCAGCGCGTAGGCCGAGGCCCCGGCGATGGTGTTGCGGACGTAGCTGTATATACCGGTCGCACCCGCGGCGATGGTGCTGCCGTTCTGCACATAGGCACCGATGGCGTTGGCGCTGTATGCCGTCGTGGTGGCTGGCACCACGATGCCGGCGGCAAACGCCTCGGACGACGTGTTGCCCGGATGCGACCACTGGAACTCGGTCAGCGACGACGCGCCGTTGACCATGACGGACAACGTATCGTGCATGCCGGTGGCATCGAACGTGCCGGCATTGGTGATCGCCCCGCCGGCCAGCGGCACCAGCCCTGCATCGCCGGCAATGCGGGCATTGGTTTCTGTCGTCAGCGACGCCTGGGTGGCGAATGTCAGGCCCATGTAATCGCGCATAGCCGGAGCGGCCACGCGGCCGGACCCGGCATGCTCGGCGACCAGCGACACGGCATCCGACACTGCGCCGAGGTCAGGCATATCCATGATGCGGATGGAATCGCTCATGCCAGAACGGGCTCCTCAGTATCGGTATGCACCGGAATGGACGTATCGGTGAGCAGCGCCGTCGGCGGCAGCTGGAACGCCGCCCCGGCGTAGCGCACATGCAGGCGGCCATGCATCAGCACCTCGGCGCCCTGCGTGTCGTAGTTCAACTGCACCGCCCAGCCGCAGCGGCGCGGCCAGTTGGCCATGGTGCCGCTGGGGAAGGTGAAGTCGAACGCGCCGAGTGCATCCGATGTCACACCAATGCCGTTCCACAACACGCGCCCGCAGGACGGCAGCGCCCAGCCGTAGTCGTCGTAATAGCCGGGGCCGACCTCGAACACGGTGAACTGCGCGGACGGGCCTCCGACGCCGCCGGTGATCTCCAGCGCCTGTGCGCAGGGATTGTCGCTGTCCACCACGGTAATGCGCAGATAGAGGCTGTCGGCAGCGGCCAGCACCAGGTCGCGGCGTGGAATGTGCAGCGGCGAGGTGCGTATGTAGGGCACCGTCATGGCCATGGATGGCATATCAGGACACCCGCTGCATCATGACCGAGCCGTTGCGATAGACGCCACCGACCGGCACACCCGCAGATGCAGCCGCTGCATCATTCGCAGCGTTGGTGAGAACCGGCAACGTCAGCCTCCCGCCGACCGTGGTGTTGCCCTGCCCATCCACCACAAAATTGTTTGATGGCCCGCGCAGGAACGCATCGGAGAACGTGGCACCGGAAAAGTCGATGCCGGTCACATAGGACGCCGCATGGGGCGATGGGTATTTCTGAACGACCGTCTTGATCAACGCGCCTGTAACGCTGCACGCCAGACCGGTTCCGCCGAAGGCAATGCCATTCTTCCAGTGCGTCGCGGCGTAGTTTGTCGATCCTATAGTGATCGCGTCGTGATCGTCACCGTCGGCCTGCTTGTCGCTGCCTTCCACCAGCAGCAGGCCGTAGACCGTCGAGGCATTCGCGCCGGTTTGCAACTCAACATCAATCTCGCGACCGATCAGCGCGTTCCAGTTGGCGGCCCCATTCGCCAGGAAAACATTGTCGAGACCGGCAAACAGCGAGCCGCGATAATATCCCAGGTTTGGATTGAGCGATGCATTCCAGCCGCCAAGGCCGCCTTGTGAGGTATTCCCGTATCCTACAGCGATCGAGGATACGAACGCCCGTTGGTCCACCTGCACACCAAGAGTGGGTGTCGGCCCGACCTGCCCAGCGACGGCAAGATAACTCTGGATGCCGGCACGCCCGGCAGTGTTGCCCGCCGTCGTCACGCCACCCGTCGAAGTATAAACCATCAAGCCGCTCGCAGGGTTGGTGCCCTGGATTTCCGCCGCATCGCCCCAGATCAGCTTGTTTGCCGCGACCTGAAACACCGAGTTCGGATCACCGCCAGTGATGGTGCCGAACCATCTGGTCCAACCGTACAGCCAGTCATTCGCCGCGCCATCAGCGGAAGTTCCGACGTTTACTTGCCGAGGCGCGTTGGTCAGATTGGCTGATACATGCGGACCAGCAAATGCGCCGGTCCCTGTCATAGAAAGCGTGCCGCCGACAGTAAGCGCGCCAGTCAGCGTGCCACCAGTGAGCGGCAATACATGCACCCACGCCGCACTGAGGCGGCCGTAGGCTGTGCCATCCACCGGCGCCTCGCCGAGCCCTCCAGGCGGTCCAGGAGGCCCGGCAGGCCCGGCAGGCCCTGGCGGCCCGCGCCAGTCCTCGCCGGTAGGATCGCATGGCACGTCGGGCGGCTGCGGCGATCCCGCGAAACCGGGGCCGCCGGGGATGACAAAACCGTCGGGCATTAGTGCCTCCCGTTCACACCGTGATGCCACGCAGCGCAAGCGACTGGCGCACGCTGGCATAGATGCTGTCGATCTGCGGCTTGGTGAGGATCGCGTTGTAGCTGGCGAAAAACGCGATATCGCATGCGCCGTTGTTCGTCGCGAGGTTCGTTGTCGGATGCGACCCAAGGATCTTCAGCATGGCGCCAGCGGTGTTGGTAAACGACGTTGCGTTTGAGGCACTCAGGTTCTTGGTCAAGTCGTATGCCATGGGGTTCGCGCCGCCCCCGTGAGTGACGGCGAAAAATCGCCAGTCAGTGATCGGCGGCGTGACCAGACTGAAGTTGACCGTTCCGCCGGAGAAAACCTGAAAGGCGGTCGAACCGCCAGTGTAGGGAGTATATCCAAGATAACCGTTATAATAGTTGCCGACGATAAAAACCTGCGCGCCAACCTGCGATGCCACGGGTGTTTGCCGGCAGACAATCAGCGCACTCTCCGATGGTGCGTGAAACGGCGATTGCGTCTGAATGGCGCCGGTTGCGTTCTGGCAGTGGATATAGTTCGGGAAATACGTCGGCGCCCCTGCGCTGAAGTTGGTGAACGCACCGGACGGGCCGACGTTCTGGCTCGTGGCGAGGTCTTTGCCAAAATACGCCCAGGTGTCCAGACCGGCGATCACCGGCAGCGGCTTGACGATGGCGGAGGCGGAGAAGTCGACGCCCGCAAGCGTGATTGCAGTCGGCATGCTCGCCTCCTATGCCACACGGATTTGCACGGCACTGCCGTTGCGGTAGATCTGGCCAATCCCTACACCTCCCGTCGCCGCGGCTGCGTCGTTGGCGTAGCTGGTGCTGGTGGGCAGCCAGTCGAGGAAGAATGCCGGCGACGCCGTGTTGATGCCGGTCGCGCGCATCAGATTGGTCGCATGGTTACCCAGCCGGAAAGTATGGTTTTCGGTCGCAGTGGCCGCATCGATCGCGCCGGACGCACCGAGATAGATCAGCCCGGTGCCGTTGATGAGCGTGGCTGAACCAACATTGGGGCCAAGCAGCAGATTACCCGGAACGCTCTGACCTTTTTTGGCGACGTTGCCGCCGACAAACACCGAGTTATTCGCTGATCCCATGTTCGGATCGGATAGCGCGTAGGATCCGATCGCCACGGTGTTGGATACGGCAGGCATGATGCCATCGGTGCCGAAACCTACCGAGAAGCCAATATAGACCAGATCAGCCAGATTGTTGCCGTTTCGCCCAGCTTGTGTGCCGACAAAGACAGAACGCAGGTTGTTGGTGGAGTTGCGCGAGGCATCGCAGCCGATCGACACGGTGTTCTGCGGAGCGGGATCGACGCGCATGACGCCCAGGCCGACCCCGACATTAAAACCGCCGCCACCAGAGTGATTTGCCGCAACCTGCGACCCGACATAGGTGTTCTCGGCGGTTGTCATGGTAGCGCCGCCAGTGAGCTGACCGCCGCCGCTCTGGTAGCCGATAATGACGTTGCCGGCGCCGCTCGAGTTGATCGCCAGCCCGAGATGCGTATTGGGGATGCCGGGCACGCCGGGCGCGCCGGGGCTTTGCGCGACCGATTTGAGCAGCAATTGGCCGCCAAAATAATAGCCGGCGTTCACGTTGAGGCTGTTGAATGTCGGATCGGTCCCCGGACCGGAACCGCCTGCGTTCAGCACTGCCTGATCGACGTAGCCTTTCGTCGCCGCCCGATTGTTGGCGCCGGCCGGAGGATCGCCTGCAAGAGTCAGGGGGCCGACCATTGTGCCGCCGGCCAGCAGCAACGCCGTGGTATCCACGTAACTCTTGGTGACGGTGTTGGCGACGACGCCGTTGAACATGCCATTTTTGTCAAAGCCGGCGGCGATGTTGCCGCTGGCGTCCTGCCAATAATAGACAAAATCCGGTATGCGCGGATCGCCCGCGCCGAACCTATCCGCGCCGATGTTGATCGTGGTGGCGGCAACATTGCTGACGGTCAACGCATTCGTCTGGAACGATGGCCAGAACAGCGTTCCGGTGGCGCTTACGGTCGCACCGACATTGCCAGCGGCATCCTGCCAGGCAAATGGAAGATCAGGTATACGTGGATCGAGCACACCAACAGATGCACCGCCGGCCGTGGTCAATGTGCCACTGAGATTTCCGCCCGTCAGCGGCAGATATGGCGAAGTCGAGTTCACCACGCGCTGCCAGATCGTCCCATTCGATGCGATCCAGTCGCCCGCCACCCATGTCGTTGTGCCGTCGATCGCCGCCGTGGTGCCAGATGCGGTGACCACATAGTAATTGCCGATGGGCTGCAGCACGCCGCCGGCCAGCGCGCCCGACGCCATGGTCGGGGTGTTGGTGGAAGCGTTCCACCCACCCTTGTAGCTCAGCGTGCCAGTGCTTGATCCGGGAAGCTGCGCCGTCGGGATCTTGCCAGTCGCATCCAGTGTGGCGATGCCGGACGCCGCGGCACGCTGACTCAATGGCACATAGGTAAGCGCCGCAGATGTATTGGTCGAGGATATCTGTGCGTCAACGTATTGGCGGGTCGATGCCATGAGCGCAGTCGTTGGATCGCCGGCAAGCGTGAGCGCACCACCCATTACACCGCCGGTCAGCGGCAGAAACGCCATGGGAGATCCGGCAATCCATGGCGTGGCGGTGAAATTCACCGCCCCATTCGATCGACTGATGGTTAGTGGGTTATCCACCCACCCGCCGGCGTCGCTGTAGCGACCGACAACGAAGTCCTCACCTGCCGTCTGGTCACCTGGCAGGATTGTCCAGCGCGTCGCTCCGGCCGCACGGCCGGCAATCAGTCGTTGACCTCTCACATCGTTGTCAAGAAATAACTGCGACGGCGACCCGCCAGTGCCGGCGATGATGGCGTATATCTTAACGGTCAACGACCCGGTAAGCGTGCCGCCGGTGAGCGGTAATACGCCATTCCAGCTTGTCCCGTTGAAGCGCCCATAGGTAATGCCGTCCGCTGGCGCCTCAGGATACGGTGTGCCCGGCACGCCTTGTGGCCCGGTAGGACCAGTCGGTCCAGGGGGACCAGGCGGCCCGACCCAGCGCTCAGGATCGGGCGGCCCCTCGGCGGTGCCGGGGTAGTCGCTGTATTTCAGGCGATATGCCATTTTCAGAAATACGTCCCCTGAACAGCGGCGCCACTCGATGGCAGCGCCACGTACCGGTAGATCGAGAACATCGCCTCGGCCGTGTCCTTCGCGTCCGTGTCCATGCCGAACAGCGGCGCCAGCGCATCGGCCGCCAGCGTGGCGTAGGGGTCGGAGAGAGCGTCGGGGATATCGAGCGAAGTCCACCGAGCAATGCCGCGCATCACCAGATCGTTGTGAACCGCCTGCACCGCCTGCTGCGCGTTGTCGTCAGCCGACAGCACCATCGCGCCCTTGCGAACGCGCCCCTCCAGCAGCGCCACCACAGCCGGATCTGTGGCCTTGCCGAAGCTCGACGCCGCATAGGCTGCCGCGAGCTTGGTGTATTCCTCGGCAAAGGCGCGCGGCATGGCGGTGCTGTCCCACCACACCACGCCCTGCGCATCGAGCGAGGCATGCACCGAGGCCACCTTGTCGAGCATCAGCGCCTGGTCGGACGGCGACGGCGTTTCGTCGGCGGCAATCACGCCCAACTCCACCAGCGCCGCGGTGGCGAGCGTCGCGGCGGGCACCATTTCCGTGAGTGTCGGGCTGTCATCGAGCGGCACCACCCGCACGCCGAGGCGACGCAGGGCAATCTGCGCAATGGTGCCGATCGAGGTGGTCATAGCGGCAAACGCAGATCACCGCGCGCATATGCCTCAAGCAACGCGAGCTGCTCGCGGTCTATGCGCTCCAGTTCTTCCGGTGAGTATTTGGCGCGGTGGGCTGCAATCCTCGCCCGGTCCGCTATTCGTGCCGCTTCAAGCCGCTCACGAAGCGCCTTGGCCTCGTCAGAGGCCAGATACTCGGCAACGGATTGCAGAAGTTCCTCCCGCGTCATCATGTGCGTCCCCTGTTCAGGCTGCCGCACCGCCGCGCACCGTCGGCGGTTCAGTCGGCGGCGGTGTCGGCACTTCCTGAATACCGGCCGCGAGGCTCGACATGCGCGTCGCCTTGCTGGTGACGTGCTTGGCCGCTGCCGCCGCCTGGACAGCAGGCGGCTCCCACGGCTCACCGGTCGGCGGCCCGCTCGGATTGGCCGGATCGAGCCCGATTGCCACCAGGTTCTCGTCACGCAGCATGGTGTTTTCCGTGATCGTGCCAGCGGCACCGCCACGTGCGCCCAGCCCGGCCTGGCTGTTGAAATCGAGGATGACCTGTGCGCCGATCGATCCCGCCGCCTGCGCTTCTTTCAGTTCCGCCGCGGCCTTGGGATCGGGTGCCGCTGCCTTCGCCTTGGCCTCTCGCGATGGCCGTGGTGTCGGCGTCGGCGTAGGTGCCGGCGGATGGTCGCCGGCGTGCTGCTCGTGCTTGTCGTTTGCCATTGTCGTGTCTCCTTATGCGTCAGGCTCGGCCGCGCTCCAGATCGTGAAAACGCCATTATCGACGGGTTTTGTCTGGTCCACGGTCGGATCGACACCGAACCGCAGCTTCGCCACGCCCCTGATCTCCTGCACGCCGGTGCCGGAGAAGAAGCCATAGTCACGCTCGTTGGTGATGACCTTGGTGCGCTGTGCCCACGCGATGCCGATGGCCTGCGCGCCGCAGAGATACGATGCGCCGGCATCCACTGTGCCACCGGCACCCACGTCGGGAACGGTTGGCATTTCGGGGATTTCACGGATGATCACGCCGTCGTAGATGATGTCGCCGGCCGTGAACAACGGATTGTCGCTGCCACGGTTCCACGCATATTGCAGCGCATTGATGATCACCGGATCCAACATCAGGTCGCGGTAGACCAGAGACGGCACGAACAGCACGAACCATTCCTCATCGCCGTTGATCCTGATCGGCCGGATCTTCGGCGTTGCCGTGCGCGCCAGGCGCTTGGCCAGGGTGATCTGTGCGCCGTTCATCTTGTCGGCGGTGTTGTCGATGTTGGTCAGCGAGGTGGCATAGACGCCGGTGTTGTTGCTCTTGCTGGCCCCGAACAGCACGCGGTCGCTGTTGTTGACCAACCAGGTATTGCGCTGTGCCGCTGTGGCCGCGCCGTAGCTGATCTGCACGTCGCCATCCGCCGTGATGGCACCGAGGCTCAGGATGATGTCGTTCCTGAGCTTGTTCATCGCCCAGTTCTTCAGCACCTGCTTGGCCGCCATCAGCAGGTCGATGACCGACTTCTGTTCATCCCACTGCGACACGGCGACGGCGTGCCGGATGACCGAGACGGCGACCTTCAGGCTTCGGGCGTTGAGGATTTCCTCATTGCCCTCCAACACCGTGTTTCCGGTAACGCCCGCGCCAACGAGGTTGCGAACGGTGGGGAAAACAACGGAATCGCCCGGCTTGCGGGTGAGGTCCGTCTGTAGCTGGATCATCGCATCCAGCGTGGTGCCGAAGTAGACGCTGAACTGTGATTCCCTGAGGTATTCTACCCAGAAATCACTTTGCCATTGGATAGGGGTTAAGCCCGGTCTTGCCGGGGTGACATTCATGTCCGCCACGGGACAATCTCCATTTTAGGTTGGGGATGTCCTCGCGCCCGTTAAGCCCGGCGGCGGCATTCGCGCCCGTTTCGGTCGGCGGCACCTGGGATCGGCACTCGCGCCCGTGTTGACCCCGGCGGCGGGTAGGCGGTAGGTTTGTGGTGTTCGACGTCCGGGTTGTGCGCCTTCAGCGTGCGGCCTTAGATGCCGCTATCCAGATCTGGGTGGCGGCATCTTTCGTTTAGAACCGGCGGGTCTGCCCGTTCTGCGATTTGCGGTTCTGGATTGGTGCGAGCACGTCCTCGAGGCTTGGTTCTCCCGACCATGTCGGCGCGCTGCGCCCAGCGACGCTGCGTGCGGTGGCGAGCGACGGCTGCAGCCCGGCTGCCGGCGATATCGGCGGTGCGGTCTTGGCCTCAGCCTCCCACTTCGCCCGTGCCTCAGCCTCGATCCGCGCACGGAATGCCGCCGGATCGTCGCCAACGTCGCGGTGCAGCCGCTGCTTCTCGACTTCCCTAGTCAGCCACCCGTACGGATGCACCTGCGCATGCAGCTTGTTCCACAGGCTCGGATCAGCGCGCGCCGCTTCCTTGAACTCCGCCACGTAGGCGTTGACCTTCTCGTCCCCGAGCTTATCGCGCAGGGCCAGTTCGCTCATGTTCAGCCGCTCGTTCAGCAACGACTCCTGCTGGCGCTGCACCAGGAACTGCGCGAACCCGTGCGGGTCGGTGGCCGGATCGGGCGGCGGGATGTACTGTTGCTGCGGTGGCGGTGGTTGCGCTGGCCGTTGCGCCGCCTCCAGTTGCTTGCGCAACTCGTCACGCTCCGCCTCGGCGCGGGACGCCCGTTCCACCCAGTTCTGCCGCTTGCGTCGCTCGTCCTCGTAGGCACGCCGCGCCACGCCCTGCTGGCCCTCGAGCGGCGGTGGCGGCTCCCCGTCGTCCTCGGCCTCAGGGGGCTTCTCAGCGGGCTTTGGCTCCGACTGCGGGGAGGGTGCCGGCGGCGGCGTTGGCTCGGCTGGCGGGGCCTGCTGTGGCTCTGGCGTGGCCGCGGCGGCGCCCTCCGCGAGGAACGCGGTGAGTTGTTCGTTTTCAGCCATGGTAACCTCTGGGAATTAGGCGCCGGTCTGTCCCGGCTGTGGAATCGGCGTGCGCGCCAGGCGATCAGTGGCGATGACCGTCTGATGTGTGTTGGCAATCTCGCCAACTGTCTGGTGCGGGATCTGCGCCGCCCTGGCCTCGTCCGCTGCCGCCTTGGCGTTCGTGGCACGGGTCTGTGCCGCCGCATGTTCGGACGCCATCCCCAGCACCTTGGGATCGATCTGCATGGCGTTGATGGCGTCGAGCAGCGGCTGTCCGTATTTCGCAACAGCGCCGCGGTTCAGCACATATTCACCGGCCTTCGCGGTGATATACCCGTCGTCAGGACCGGTAGGGTTCGGGCCGGATAACGCGTTGATCGGCCCGCCCGTGGCGTGCGAGCGCGGCGGCCCCGCCCAGTCCTGCGGCGGCATTGCATATCCGCCGCCCGGCCACCCAGGCAGCGGATGCGCGAATGACTCATAATTCAGTTCGGCATTATCGCGCGTGTCGTTCAACGGATCACCGAACGCGCGGAAGTTTGGCGCATTTGGCAAGATCTGCATTTGGCCATTTGTATCGATGTACGTGCCGGGCAACTGCGAACGCCACGTCTCGGCCGGCAATGTCCGCGTGACCAGCCCACCTGTCGCATGCGGCACCATCGGCGCGGGTTGCGGCTGCTGCATACCCTGCGTGCCAGGGGGGTTGTCGGGTGCGATGTTTGGTTGGCCATAAGGTGGCGCACTGAAGTCGGCATGAATATCATGCACCTTGGCCGCCGCGTTGACGCCGCGCTCCCTGGCCAGCGCAAAGTCGGAGGCCGCCTTGGCCTGCTTGCCCTGGATGTCGGCCTGCGCGTGCGCCTCGGCCAGTTGCCCGGCCTTCTGTTGCTGCTGTGCCTGCGCCTGCTGGTGTTCCTGCATGCGCTCCAGCAGCATGTCCTTGTCCTTCAGCCCCGATGCCGCAATCAAAACATCGCCGGGGATAAGTCCAGGTTGCATGCCGGCAAGTTGAACGAGAGTACTAAATTGCTCCGCCTGTATGCTGGGAACGTCGATGCCCTCGGCGATCGTTATATCTACATCCAGGTCGGTGATGTCGTTCTCCACCCGTATCACCTGCTGCAGCCGCGGATCGCCGGGCTGTAGCTGCATGTTCTGCATCACCATGGCACGGTTAGCCGCCGGCATCTCGGCGAGCGCGTCCATCACCCGCACCTGCCGGTTGATGCCAACCCATCGCGTTTCGTTCAGATCATCCGTCACCCTGACCCATTTGCCCGCGGTCCAGTATTCCCGCGCGGCCATCCACGCCATCTCGTAGACGTGTCTGCTCCACATGCGCAGGCTGTCGGCCAGCGGCTCGTTCTGTGCCGACCCGCCGGCCTGTTGGGCGAGGATCGCACGGCCCGACAGCTCGCGCGGGTCGGTGCCGCTCATCGCCGCGTTCGGCCCCGACAACTGCATCTCGGCCGTCGCATGCTGCAAGAGTTGAAACTGCCCGGTGGCAAGGTCGTTGCCGCTCTCGATCTCGAACTTCAGCCCCGGCATTACCTCAACGTAGCCGTCAGGTTTGGCCACCTCCTGACGTGCCTTGTCGATGTCCTGCACCGCGCCCTGCTCGGCCACCACCTGGCGCACCGACAGCAGATGCAGCGCCTTGCTCCGTCGCTTGTTGATCTCGTCCTGCAGCGAGATCAAACCGCGCACCATGCCGTAGCGGCGGTTGTCGCGATCGATGTAGGCCGACTGCAGCAGCAGGCTGCACGCACTCTTACCCTTGCGGTCCTTGAACCGCGACCGCTGCGGCACGGCGAGCAGCCCGGCCTTGGTGAACGTCGCCTGCCACCATGTGCCGCGCTCCGACCAGTGACACTGCACCACCCGCACGCGGCGCCGCCTGTTGTCGGTCCAGTTCACCGTCTCCGGGCGGTCGTTGTAATAGAAATCCACCGGCGAGAACGAGTTCTCGATCACGTCCTGCGCATCGGGATACGCATAATCGAGTTGATCGCGATCGGACCAGATAACGAGGCCGAGATACCGCGCATCGCTGAAGTCCGGCGAGCGGCTGTGCGGATCGTACCAGATGCGATCCCACGGGACATGCGTGATCGTCACGTTGGCGCCGCCCTTGCCGTCGTCCTCGAGGCCGAGTTCCGCGCCACCAGCGCCCTCGACCAGCATGTTCTCGAACACCAGGCTGCGCACGGTGCTGAAGTCGTTGTCGTCGGCGATGTAGCGCAACGCCTGTGTCGCGGCGTCGGCACGATCCTCCTCGGCCGGCGTGCGGGGGAATGCCTTGGGATCCGTGCGCGCCTTGCGCTCCATGCCGCACAGCAAGTTCACCTTGTCGTGGATTTTGTTCACCACGATTTCCGGCTGGCCGCGTTTGCGGAGTTCGTCTCTCTCCTCTTTCGTCCACTGGTCGTGGTTGAAATACGCCCGGTCGCGCTCGCTGTAGGTTATCTCGTCCTGCCGCGAGAGTTCCGATTCCTCGAACCAGCGAACGAGTTGCCCATGCTGCTCGTCGAGGTCGCGCGGATAGCCGTCGCGGTCGGCACCGGTGAGGCCGACAACCGCGGTCGGTTCATCGTCGCTCGGATCGAGCGGGCGGTATGCTGTGAGGGATGTGCTCATAACGCTGGATCTGAGGTGTATTGTGAGGCCGCACCGGCGCCGCCTGCCATCAGGCCGGCAATGCCGTACTTGCGCAGGATTTCGATGGTGGCCGGATCGAAGATGACGGTGTTGCGTGTGCCCTCGCCACCTGCGCGGGAACCAGCGTCGAGGTAGCGGATGCCGGGAATGCCAGCACGTTGCAGTGCTGCCGACACTTCTGCCGGATCACCCGCCGCATGTTCGCTTTTGATGAACTGGCCGCCGGTCTGAGATGGATCAGGATCTGCGAAGGTGGGATGTTGCAATGCCTTCTGCACCACCGGATGCTGCTCGCTCAGCGGCTTGTCCCAATCCAGGAAATGCTCGGGCGGGGCGTTGATGTTCACCACGTACATGTGGCCAGTGCTGGTCGGCGTGTCCGGCACCGTGATCGATGCCTTGTTTGCGTCCAGCCATCGCTTGGCCGCGGCATATTCCGGATCGAACGACGCGCGGTTCGCGATGGCGTTATATCCGGCGTTCCAGTTCGGCGCGTGATTAAGCGTTTCGAGTGCCAATGCCTTGTCGGGTGGATTGTCCGCACGATTCAGTTCCGCCAGCAGCGGTTGCTTGTTGATCTGGAATTGCGGGTCAGGCGCCGACAGATTATCCCGGTAGCTCCGCGCCACGCCCTCGGAATCCGCGAAATACAGTCCGTGGCCGTAAGCCTGCGCGCCCTCGCCGGTGCCGATCGCCGCCGTGTCGAACTTGCTGAAGTCATACGGCGAGCCGTGATACGCCTTGAACCCCGGCGCCGTGGTGCCCATCAGCAGGGCGTTGGCGGTCTGCCCCGCCGCGTCCAGCACACCCGCCCCGGTGATGCCCTGCGGCCCCCACAGCCCGCGCTGCTCGCTGATCTGCCGCTGCTGCGTAATCCAGTCCTGCGCCGCCGTTGCCGCATCGGCCCACGGCGTGCGCTGGTTCAGCAGATCGTTGGGCGGCGTCCCGATCGGCTGCGGCGCGAACTGTGCGAGGTCATTGATGGGCATCGGTTGGCATCAACTGCCGCAGCAACCTCTGTGCCTGCCGCTCATCGCCGCCGCTCATCTCCAGCACCTCGGCCAGCGACGAGCCGCGGGCGGTGCGTGGGTAGTCAGCGCAGAACTGGCGCCAGCCGATGGGCATACCATCGAACGCCAGCATGGAGCGCCGCGCCCGCTCGATATCGCGCAGATACGCCTCGGTCAGCGGCACATCGACCGGCGACGCTACGCGCTGTCGCTTGCGTCGGGGGCGGCGCATTGGGCTCGGACCATCACCTCGGCGTAGTCGTGCAGCCACGCGGCAACGAACGCGGTGCGGGCGGCGTCGGCGGTTGGTGCGTCATCGCGCTGCATCGCCTGCAGCATGGCCTCGGCCCACTTGTCCGGGTCGGTGCCAACGGCACGCCGGAACTCGGCGCCGGACAGGGTGGTGTAGTCGGTCATGCAACTCTCCAGCCCGGCGCTCTGCTCCCGCTATCGATGCGTCCAAAAGCGCGCTCCCAGGTGTCCACAGGCGGCGGCTTCGGCTTCTCAGGCTGCATCTCACGCCACGCCAACGCGAGGTATCTGAAACTGTCTGCCGAATGCGATGACCAATCGTGCCGCGGCCGGTCGGTAAACACCTTGCGCTTCTCGTCGAAGTCCGCGCGATACGCGCGCAGCGCTTCCAGCCCGTCGTGGCACTTGTCGGCATCGAACCACGCCGAGGCCAGCGTCACACGCGCGGCGTTGATGCCGTCCATGACGTTCTGCTGCGGCAGAATGCGCGGGATGCGGTTGGTGAGGCTGTTCAGCGTCTCCCACAGCGAGCGGCCGGTGCCTAGCTGGCGGGCCTGTGCGTCGTGCGGCAGATAGTCCGTGCCGTAGGTGTAGCCACGCGATGACAGCACCGAGGCATAGTGCGGCAGACCGTGGCCCGACGCTTCGTAATGGTCGATCACGCGCACGCCGTCGCGGCTGATCTGGAAGAACCAGATCGCGGTGGAATCGCCAATGCCCAAATCCCACGCGGTATGCACTGGCAGCACCGGATCGTATGGCACGCGGCCAATGCGGCCATCGCGCTCGGCCTCATCGAGTTCCTTGCCGTAGTAGGAGCCAAGAATGGCAGCGTCGAAGCTACATTCCATCTCCTGCTGATACTGCTCAGGCGTTAGCATTGAGCGCATATCGTCGAGTTCGGATTGCGACACGATACCCGTCTGCGACGCCCGCAGTACCAGCGAGAACCAGTCAGGCGACCGCATTGCATATTCATGCACGCGCCAGAAGTCGTTGCGACCACGCGGCGTGCCGATGAACACCGCCCACCCTTGCCGGTCAGCGAGCGCCGGACGCAACACCTCAGGCCATGCGCGCGGATCGATGTCGGCGTATTCATCGATCACGAGGGCGTCCATATAGGTGCCGCGCAACCTGTCGTAATTGTCGGCACCGTATAGACGAACGCGGCTACCGTTAGGAAACACCACCATCAGATCGGATTCGCGTTGCTCAACGCCAGGAATATCCGCGGTGAAGCGCTTCAGGTAAGTCCAGCATGTATCCTTCGATTGCGTATAGGTCGGCGACACATAGCTGAACCGCCCCTCGTTTTGTTTGCAGCGGAGTGCGGCGTCTATGAGATCCATCACGCACGCAACGGTCTTGCCGGCGCGACGATGTGCGACGATGCATGCCCAGCGTTGCTTGCGCGCGTGGAACGCCTCGAACTGCGGACGAGCGTGGTAGCCTAGGTCAATCCGCTTTGGTGATCGGGTTGCCAATCAGATCCTCGGGGCGTCGGACGCCGGTGACGAGCTGCACTGGCCCGCCATCGGGTCCGGTGTGCGCTGTCACGGCGAGGTCGGGGATGGTTTTGCGCAATAGGCCAAGAGCGGCGCGCACCTGGTCGGATGTCATCCGGACGGATTCCGTCTCGTCTAAAGCAAATGCGTTCAGACGGTTGACCAACTGACTGGTCTGGATTTTCTCACGGGTCCGCGCGTCGTGTTGCGGGCTTAGACGTGCCGCCATTTATTCCCTCGGAATGAGACAATCGGCACTGACTGAGACTTCCCGCATCGCGCCGAAGCACATAACGCCCACCAACATTCTACCGTCGCGTGTGCCGATCACCACGGCGTCGTGCCCGCGCATTGGGCCAGCGGCGAGGCTGCAGGCGGTGCCTGGTGGCCATGACGTGCGGCTGGCATCGACGCTGCGGCGCGCGTCCTGTGTGGCCTGTAGCGCTTCCACAACGCCATGGGGCACGGGGTGTGGGCGGTGGGTATCGGTGGTGAACAGGCGAAACACTCCGGGGATGTATTTGATCGGCCCCCATTCGGTGGTCGCAGCATCGAACCGTGTGAACAGGTATGCCGGGAACAGCGGCACTTCGACTTCGTGCCAAAGCGACCAGATGACGCGATCGCGGCGGCGAACGGTAACGAGCGGCAGCCACGCGTCATAGCCGTTCATGACGAGGTTGGCGGCGGCTTTGCGCTCGGCCTGGGGATAGGTTGCGACGACGAACCAGCGAGGGCCTGAACGGCGTCCGCTAGGCATGGGGGCCACAACGCGGGCTGGCCCCGTATCCTGTGGCCGGGGATCTAACCCTGTATCCGGTTGCCTGTCAACGATTGCGTGAGCTACAGCGGCGCTCATTCGGACACCCCGTTTCCCAGCCCTGAGAGCGCGCTACGCGGCGTCTGGCCGCTGTCCGCACCCACATGACCCCCTGACGGCTGCCCGGCCTGTGGCGCGCTCTGACGGGCGTTGTGAGCCTCCCTGAGTTCGCATTCCACGTCCATGACCGTGCTGGCGGTCTCGATCTGGCGTGCGAGGCGGTGGGCGTAGTCGCGTTGGGCGAGTTCGGCGCTGCCGGTGCTGTGGAGCAACAGGTGATCCACGGCTTCGGCGAGGAGGCGGAGGAGGTCGATCTGGCGGTTGGTCATCGGAGCGGCCTGATCCCGCCGCCGAGACACGAGAGCACGTCGATCACGAGGTAGATGATCGCGATGATCACTATTGCGGCGATGAGGATGTTGATCACGCGCATGACGAGGTCGCCGGAGACGCCGAGCCAGCCGAGGACGTAGGGCAGCAGCAGTCTTAGGATTGCGACGACGGCGCAGATGACGACGATCCACACCAGCAGCAGCAGGATCGCGGTGACCGAGAAGCACATCAGGCGGTCTCCTCCCGGACGATGGTGGGTCGGAAGCGGCGGCGAGGATCGCGCAGGCCGGACTGGCGCCATGCCTCGGCGAGTTGGTCGGGATCGAGCCGCGCCGGCTTGCGGGGTTTGATGTGCTCACGCTGGATGGCAGCGTGCTTGGCGAGGCTGATGGCGTGCAGGTGGGCCACGGCCTGGCGCACGGTCTCGGCGCAGCGGTCGCGCTGGGCAGCGGCAGTGGCCTCGTCGAACTGCACCACCTCGGCGGTCACGCCGCGTGCTCCCGGAGCCAAGCAAGCTGCTCCTCGACGGTGCGAACCGGATCAACGGGACCGCGCCGCAATTCGACAGGGCCATTTTCCTCAAGTTCGTCCAACTGCTGGTTGCGGTCACGCACCGCTGCGCGAGGTGGGTACGCCTTCATCCGCTGCGCCTTTTGCACAGCAGAAACAACAGCTTGCACCGCATCGGGCCCCACAGCGTCCGCTGCTGGTGCCGAGGTGGTCTCGCGCGCGCTCGCGCGGCTTTCTTCTCCTAAGAAAGTATTTTTAGATTCTTGGTTAAGTGTAGAGTGTACAACTGCATTTGCAGCCGAAAATGCGGCATTTGGAGGTGCATTTGCAGATGCACTTGCTCCTGCAATTGCAGGCTTATCCACAGGCATTTGCGCCTGCAAATGCAGACCATCTGCACCGTTGGATTTGGGATGGTCGGCGCCGTTACCGCTGCCGGGAGGTGGGGGGCGGTTATGGCTCGCTATGGCTGCGGCACGGCGCTTGCTGCTGATGTCTGCCGCCCTGGCGCGCTCGATCTCCATGCGCTTCTGGAACAGCATGCCGTCCCGGCACTGGAAGAATTTGCGAAGCCTTGTCGCGAATTGCTTGCGCCAGGTCTTGCCGTCCACGCGGGCGATGGCTGCCAGCGCTTCGTCATCGTCCTCGAGTGGGCCATGCATCCAGTAATGCATCAGCAGCAGCAGATAGGCCCCATGCTGCGCCGTGGTCAGTTGCGAGGTGTCGTGCAGGTAGCGCCCGACGAACAGAGGCATCCATGTGTCGGGGCTCATGCCGCCATCCCCCTAAGCTCGTCAATCACAGCCGCGAACCCCGGATCGGCCGCCATCAGGGCGTCCACCCGCCGACACGCCTGCGCAACGGTAGTGTGATCCTTTCGGAATGCCCTCCCGATCGCCGGCAGCGAGGCTGGCGTGAGGTGTCGGGCCAGCCACATCGCCGTCTGGCGAGCACGTACCTGCGCCATGCGGTCTGATGTGATCTCGAAAACGGTCGTGCCCATACGGGCCGCGACCAAAGCCTGAATGTCGGCTATGGTGGTCATATCACATGCCTCTTGCTTCGGCATTCGAGGTGCGATACGACTGGGCTTGCAGTCTCCAGCGCATACACACGATTGCCGGGTTGACACAGTTTCAGCGGCCTCCGTGCTTCCAACACGGGGGCCGTCGTCGTTTGTAGCCTGAAATGGCAGGAGTCGAAAGGTCATTCCACGCCTGCCCAGCCGTACCGCGCCATGCCTGTCGCTGCGTGGCCAGGCCCAGCCGCGCCACGCCTGCCAGGCCGTTCCCTGCCACGCCTCACCTGGTCGAGCGATGCCCAGCCTGCCATGCCATGGCACGCCATGCCGCACCCGGCAGCGCCTAGCCACGCCTGCCAAGCCGAGCCAATCCGCGCGCCGCCGACCCGATCCATGCCGGGCCTGCCGAGCCCCGCCTTGCCGCTCCGAGCGACGCCCAGCCACGCCCTTCCGAGCCTGCCAGTCCTGGCCCCGTACGGCCCATCCCGGCCGCTCCGGGCCTTGCCTCGCCCCACCTGCCACGGCCTGCCAAGCCGCGCCTCGCCGCACCCGGCCATCCCATGCCGAGCCTGCCCGTCCTGGCCTATCCATGCCCAACCGGGCCGGGACACTCCAGGCCACGCCGGTCCCCGCCTGCCCCACCTCACCCGGCCTACCCACGCCATGCGCTGGCCCGCCTGGCCGAGCCTGCCGCGCCGCGCCATGCGATGCCCAACCCCGTCTTGACGTGACGAGCCACACCGTGCCTGCCCAGCCAAGCCGTTCCAGGACGTGCCGAGCCCAGCCGTACCCAGCCGTGCCAAGCCTGCCCTGCCATGCCAGGCGTTGCCCCAGCGCGTCGGGCCAAGCCCACCCGAGCCGAGCCTGCCGAGCCTAGCCTTGCCGGGCAGCGCCGCGGCGTGCGCTGCCGCGCCGCGCCGTGCCTGCCATGCCTCGACGTGCCATGCGGCTCCCAGCCGTGCCACGCCATGCCTCATGCCGCAGCCTTGGGCCGCCGCCGCTCACGCACCTCGGCCGCCCGCTGCCACACCGGCTCAAGCTCCGTCAGTTTTTTGTATCGCTCCTGTATTCTCTCCAGATCCGCTAGCGCATCTTTCAGCATGATCTCCCGCAGATCAGGACGCGCCACGACATCTTCCAACGACCGATAGCCGTTCGACCCATCGTGCTTGCGGTCGATCGACAGCGACACAAATCGTCGCCCGCCTTCCGCATCCACGATATGCACGCTGATAAGCTGCCGGACCTGCCACTGACGATGACGCTCGCCGGCAATCGCGTCGTCCCACTCCAGCGAGGCGTGGAGCAGAGACTTCTTGTGCGTTCGCGCCCATTCAACCGCACCAGCCGGATTGATGACGCCGTTGTCGTTCTTGAGCTTCAGCAGTTCGCCAGCGATGCCGTCCGTTCGTTCGCTCATTGCCTGCCTCTCCATGCCTGCCCTGCCGAGCCCGGCCGGGCCTTACCGGACCCGGCCCCGCGCCGCCCAGCCGCGCCTGCCAAGCCCTGCCACGCCTAGCCGTGCGGAGCCTTGCCAGACATCGCCAAGCCTGCCGTGCCTATCTCGTTACTCTTGCACTTCAAATCTTCCCCAACCCAAACCATTACTGTTCGGGCTATCGGGCCGTCCTTCACCAATGCCGACCTGCAGACCAGCGCGCATCATCAGGTTAACTACATCATTCGCCGAGAACTGATCTTCGTCCCAGCGTATCTTGACGTGCGCACTCCATTCCTCCCACATCGGCCGCCATCTTATGTCGGCCACGCCGGTCTCATTGCGCACCGTCGCCTGATGAATGCGCGGCTCACCGATGATCCGAACGAGCGGCGTGCCGTCGTTCTTATCGATGCCGTCAGCCTCCACGAATACCGATAGCTTGGCCCGCGTCATCACGATGCCGACCAGCTTGCATGCAGAAATCATGGCGTTGCGGAATGCTGGCGCGGGAATGCCAAGCCAGCCTTCCTTGCTGATATGCTTAGCTGCCTCGTACACCGCATCGAAGTCTTTGGGTTGGCGCACTTTCTTGCCGCGCGACTGCTGGCCAGCCCGCTGCGTTTCTTCCATCTGCTTGCGCTGCTTTTCAGAAAACGCGTGCTGCACGTACGGAGAGATCCCAACGATCGGAATCATCGCCGGCCGCAGCCTGGGCCGCGTGACACGGACAATTTCCGGCGTCACGCCGCTCCTGATGTCGGTAATCTCCGCGGTGCTCAGCGCGGGGATTTTGGTGCGCCTGGCTTTCGTTGCACTGTCTAGTGGCATATGTCCTCCCTCATTCTACGGCATCGCCATCGATGACCGCTTGACGATACATAGCGTCGACCACGCGCGCGTCCTCCGGGTCCGCGGCGGGCGGCGGCCGGTCCCTGAACTCCAGCACACCGCTGCCCTTGCGCGACGAAACCCACCAACGGCCGGCATACTCCCCCACCTCGCCGGACCATTGCTCGCCGACCAGGCGCAACACGCCCTCGCCCACGAACACCGGCCCGTCCCACAGCGTCACATGCAGATCGAAGGGTGAGGCCAGGCGCGTGCGGACCAGCGTAGACGGCGCGGGATGGCCGAGCAGCTTGCCCTCGCCGCGGCCGTCGCCGATCGACTTGATGACGGCCTGAAGGACGCGATCGGTGGTGGCGGTCTCGCTCATGCCGCCACCATCTGCTGATGCACCCGATGCGCTCGCGGGATCTGCCATTCGTCCAGGCACGCCAGAGCTTCGTCGGAATCCCGTGCGATCCCGATCTTGCCGCCGGCCATGACCACCGCGACACCCACCGCGGCCTGAGCGTCGGACAGCCGGCCCTCGTCCGTCTTGACCTCGATCCAGTGCAGCCGGCCGCGCCACACCACGAATGTGTCCCACAGCCCGGCGATGATGCCGCGATCCATGCGAAGGCCGGGCACCTCACCCGCGAAGTTGGCGTGATCGACGCTGAACCAGCAGACGCCGTGGCGCGACACCTTGCCGGCCGGCGCGATCTCCAGGCGCAGCATGTCAGCGATCTGACGCTGACGCGGGTGCTCCAGCACCACGGGCGCTTTGAGAGTGAACCGTCGCGGCTTGGCGTTCACGGCCACAGCCCAGGCGGCCAGGACCGCAGCAGCGGCGCGGTAGCGCGCTCGGCGCGGGCAACCGCCAACTCGAACGCCAGCGCCCGCTTGGCCATTTCCAGGCTATCGCCGTCCGGCGGCAAGACGGTGCCCTTCGCCGTGAACCGAAAACCCGCAAGCTTCTGCTGCACCGCGCTTTCGGAGCGGTCCAGCGCGTCGGCGATCTCGCGGTGCGTCATGCCAGCGTTGAACCAGCGTATGGCGTCGCGCACCTCGGCGGCCATCCACGACCGGCCACGCCCGCGCATGCATTTCCCTGCGATCATCGCCGCGCCCGCCAGTGCCAGCGCAGGTGCTCCAGCCACGCCGTGAACGTGCGGCGATAGCGAGCGCAGGCGCGGGGCCGGCAGAGCATCACGCCACCTCGCAGTCGCAGCCGCGCGACGATGGCACCGTTGCCAACTGCTCCAACGTCAGTTTCACGCCGCGTTGCTTGGCCATAAGCGCCAGGTCGAACTTCCGCCCCGGCGGCAGCCCGCGAGCCCGCCAGTTGCTGACCGCGCTCGCCCCGCACTTGCAATGGGCCTGCACCGCCGCCTCCCCGCCAAGCATCGTGATGACCTGGTCGAGCGTCATATAACCATATTTCACGAAAAGTGGACGGCTGGCAAGCCGCAGGCTAAACCGCTAGTTAAATGACGAGTTCACTGCTAGTGATGTAACATGACGGCTATGGCCCGGCTGACCGATACCAAGCTGCGCGAAACCATCTGTGACCGCTTCATAGCGGTCGCTGATGCCACGGGAATGCCGCGGATCGAGTTCGCCCAACTGCACGGCATGAGCCCGCAGCAGATGTCGAATATCGCCAGTTACCGCAACTTACCGTCGCACGCGATGATCTTTCGGCTGGTCCAGCACTACGGAATCCCAGCCGACTTCTTCTACGGCCGCGCCGATTTTGGCCTCTCGCTGGTGACAGCTAAGAACCAACGCCCTGTGGGGAAACCGGCTCGGGCTGCCTAGGTAGCTCCCGACCCTTCGCCGCCCTCATCGCATAATCCACCGCCCGCTTCGCCGCCTGCGCCGCGTTGAGCCGGCGAGGAGGACGATTCGCGGGCGGCTTCATCGGCATGTCTGGGACATTTTCGGGCTCATCATCCGCCCTGATTGACCTTGATCCCCACACAAAAATGCAAATCGCATCTTGCACGAGTTCACATATTGTGAAATAACCGGCGCTGGGAATTACCACTCCAGCGGAGATCGAGCCGTGCGGCATTCTGAACCCCCCATCGAATTAAGTGCGTGCCCAGACCCCGGCGGCGACGCAGGGAGTCTCGACTCTGATGCGTCATTTTACCGCAACGCAAGCCAAATTCGTTCGGACAAAACAGGCATCCCCTTACCGCTGGGCGACTGGACACGCAATCAAACGTCAATCCAGCGTGACAGACCGCAGAATCCCGCCATCGTTGCTAAAGTAACCGTGACGCAGAAAAAGTTTGGAGAGCACCATGCCTCGCACACCCCAAACCAGGCGGGGCGTGCCCTACCAGGAAGCAATGGACGTTCTACGGCAAGTGAATTTGATACTAGTCAAAATCTCTGCCACGCCAAGGCTGCCACGGGCAGTACGAGTGGAAATACAGAGAGCGTCACTGCTCATCGCAGTGCTCCTGACTTCGGACAACGGGCGCAGCCGCTAGCCGACACCCCGCAAGACATTCCGCCGCCGCGTAAACCTATACCGCTCCCACCCGGCTACCTGCCGGGAGTGGTCTGAGATGCTGGACGTACTCTGCCGCGATATCCGCGCCTATCGTCTCCGAGACATGCTCGGGGCGATTGAGGAGTGGCGCCATGCCACGGGCTCGGAGCGCGATTTCTGGCGCGCCATCGCAATGAACCGCATCGCCGAGTTCCGCCGGCTGCACTTATTGCCGGAACGCGCCGCGTTCGAGGCGGCAGTCGCACGCAACCGCCAACACCGGAGGGCCGCATGACGCTCACCCGCATTTCGCTATTGGACGACGCCCCAGACGCGCGCGAACGCACGATGATCCTCATCGTCGAGCGTCGCGCCGAGGAGTTCCTGGCCATCGTGCGCCGTGCTGTGGCGGGTGATGCCCACTGGCGCCGCGATGCCGCCGACCTGCTGGTCAGCGTGGCCGATCTCGAACTGCCGGAGCCGGTTTCCGAGGCGCTGTGGCGGCTGGATCAGATGAAGCGACAGGCCGAGGTCATGGCCGATATCGCGCAATACTACAGGGACGAAGCCGATGGCTGATATCAGCCCATACCGCATCGAGAGCGTGATGTCCGAGGTGTCGAAGATCCTCGCGGACATGCCGGACGACGATATGAAGTTGCGCTACGACACGCTGGAAGGCGAAACGCGCTTCTTTGCCCTGCTCGATGACGTGGCCGAACTAGCGATTGCCGACGCCAAGCTTGTCGAGCTTGCCCGCGAACGCATCAAGCGTATCGAGACCCGCATTGAGGTGAACCGCGACAAGGTGCAGCGCCTGCTGCAAGCCGCCGGCATCGAAGGTGCGGAACGCCCGCTCTACACGGCATCAGTTGCTTACCGCAGCAAGGCGATCGTCACCGACGCCGGCAGGCTCCCGCCCGAGTTACTGCGCACATCGCCCGACATGCTGGCCATAGCCAAGGCGTTACGCTCCGGCCCGGTCGAGGGCGCCGAACAATCGAACCTGACGCCAGTTTTGACCCTGCGGAGCGCCTGACATGAACGAGATCGCCACTATGGCACGGCCAACCAACGCGCTGATGCCAACGAATATCACCGACGCCATGCAGCTAGCCGAGTTCATGTCACGCGCCCGCACGCTGCCTAAGCACCTGTGGGACAGCCCCGGTGACTGCCTGATGGTGGTTGAGCTTGCGATGCGGTGGGGAATGTCACCGTTTGCTGTGGCGCAAGGCGTTTCGATCATCAACGGCAAAATGATGATTGAGGGCAAGTTGGTCGCGGCAGCAGTTGAATCATCCGGCGCGATCACCGGTCATATCGACTATGACTTCGCCGGCGAGGGCGAGGCCCGCATCATCACCGTCACGGCCACCAGGCGCGGTGAAACGAACCCACGCACGGTCACAGTCGCCTTCAAGGATGCGCGCACCAACAACGAGATGTGGAAGAAACAGCCGGACCAACAGTTGGTCTATCACGGAGCGCGGGTCTGGGCGCGGCGTTGGACGCCGGCCGTGATGCTCGGCGTTTACTCTCGCGAGGAGTTCATGGGACCGACCATCGATGGTGAGATCGCCAACGATGAGGACACCACACCTCCACCGTCGCAGCGTGACCAGATTAACCGCGACGTGCCGCTGAAGGCCGTGGCAGCAAACACGCCACGCGGTGCCCGTATCGCCGAGCGCGCCGCCTCCTACGATGCGCCGCCAGAGCCGCCGTCCGACCCACTTGATCCCGAGTTTGACTGGCAGTTCATGAAGGCGCTGCGTATCGCGCTCAGGGACGCCAAGAGCCAGGACGAGGTGACGCATATAGGTGGTCACCGTCGCGTGGCAGACTCTTTGGCCAACAAGGCGACGCCGGACAACATCAAGCGCGAGATCACCGCCATGCTGGCCGAGGCGTTCGGCCGCTTCGCCCCGCCCGACGACGGCACCGAGGCGCACGAGCCGGAGACGGAGGACGTGGCGTGAGCGAGTGGCAGCCAATCGAGACAGCGCCACATATCAACGGAAAGCCTCTGCTGTTCGTGTCTCCGGCAGGGGAATACACGGTGGGAGCGTGGGACGGCGACGACTGGGACATGCAGTGCGCGCCCCCGCAGGCCCCGTTTACGCACTGGATGCCGCTACCGGAGCCGCCAGCGTGATCGGCGACAACCGGCACAAGCGCGCGGCCCGTGCGCGGCGCAAGGCCCTGGCCGCAGCCCTCGCGCCACGCCTGGCCGCCGGGCAGCCGCTGCCGTCTCCGGCGGTCCTGGCCCGCGTGCTGCGGGTCTCGCCGCACGTCGCCTGGCACGATCGCCGGGCAGCGGTCAGGATGGCCCGGCCAGCCGCAGCCGCACCGCCTTTGCCGCCGCCTGGACCACCGCAGAGCGCTGCCGCGGCGCCGCCGCCACCTGGCAGGCCAGCGTGACCCACAGCGCTGTGTCGTCGTTTAGCGCGGTTTGGGGATGCGGTTTAGCAGCCTCGATCAGCCGCCCCGTCTCGCCCACTGCGCGCGGCCATCCGGCCTCCCGCGCCACGATCAGCAGCGCGGTGACGAACTCGGCGACCGGCATGCCCTCGCGCTTCGCCGCGGCGACGACCTGCTCACGCAGACCGGACGGAAAGCGCCGGATCTGCCATTCGGACGGCGGCCCGAGGTTGTCATCGTTTGGGGACATCCCCAAACAGGCGCAAACCGCACGGATTCGCGTCAAGTGCGAGCAGCAAACCGACGTTTGCAGAGGTGGCCGAGTCTAGCAGGATGAGACAGTAATGTTCCGCCTATGATGCGAGTGCTCGACCTGTTCAGCGGCATCGGCGGCTTCAGTCTCGGACTGGAGCGGGCCGGAATGCGGACCATATCATTCTGCGAGAACAACCCTTTCTGTCGTCGCGTCCTTGCGCAGAACTGGCCGGAGGTGCCGATCCTTGAAGATGTCACCACAACGGATTTCCCCGACGCTGATGTCATCTGCGGCGGGTTCCCTTGCCAGGACATCAGCAACGCAGGCGCAGGCGCCGGCTTGTCCGGCAGCCGTTCCGGCCTCTGGTGGCATCTTCTTCGAGCCATTCGCGTGGTTCGACCACAGCACGCGATCGTGGAGAACGTGGCAGCGCTGCTTTCTAACGGGATGGGCTCAGTTCTCGGGGACCTGGCCGCGATCGGGTATGACGCGGAATGGCATTGCATACCGGCTTGCGCCATTGGTGCCGAGCACGAACGGGACCGCGTTTGGATTATTGCCAACCCTGACAGTGACGGGGAACTACAATCGCAAGGGGGCGAGCCGGCACAGCGGCGATGGGCTGGCGACGGCATTGAAGAAGATGCTTCCGACGCTCACCCATCACGACTACCGAGGCGGCTGCAAGCCGGAACGGACCAGCCGCATGCAGGAGCAATCGAGTCGCGGCTGCGATCTGCCATCCGAACTGCGCCGCCGCTATCCAGAGACTACTGGGATCATCAACCCGTCCTGGGCAGAGGGTTACATGGGATACCCGATCGGGTGGACCGAGTGTCAGCCCTTGGCAATTCCGTCGTCCCGCAGATACCCGAACTGATCGGCCGCGCAATCATTGCCGATTTACAGATTGATAAAGGACCATGAAACCCTCGTTCTGAAAGGAATGGCCTGATGATCATCAAGGCTCTGGAAATCCGGGACCGCAACACGTTCATCCCAGCCGCCGCGATCAAGATGACTGCCGCCAATGAACCGCAAAGGTATCTTCTGGCGCGCGTCGGCTTCCGCGAAGGCACACAGATCACACTGATGCGCCTAAACGATCAGGAAGCGCATTCAGACCCCTACGAGTGGCGCGGTGATGCCAGGACAATGCCCAACGCCCACGTCTGGATTGAGCAGCACTTCGACGAGTTAAACGACGGCGCTGTGGTGGACGTGGAGTTCATCCTTGGCGAGACCTCCGAGCCGAAGCAATCGGAGCGACGCTCTTTTGCAGATTGATAAAGTCCGAGTCTAGCAGGATGAGACAGGAACGATACGCATGTGCGCAGTCATCACAGGACTAGTGATCTGCATCAGCCTCGGCGCTTTGCGCTGGCACGCATATCGCCAACACCGTCGGTGGATGGCCGAGATGACAGCGCGCGGGGACGAACTTGACGCTATTTTGCGCCAACTGCGACAGCTTTCCGCAGCCAGATGATGAAGGAGCACGCCGTGAGCAATGCCACCCTTGGGGCTTTTGTGCTGGCCGCAGCCTTCGCCGTGTTCGCTGTCGTGATGTGGTTCACCGAACCATGAGCCTCTGGTGGTGTGACGACTGCAAGATCGCCTTTGCGCCAGGGCCAGCCTGCCCGCGCTGTGGCAAGGGCGGCGTCTGGCAACGGATCGGGGACGCCATAGGCGAGGCCGAAACCCTACGACGGATCATGGACCGCGCCCGGCGCAAGTCGCTGCGGATTATAGATTAGGAGTGGCCGACCCAATGACAACGGAACAACTGATTGCCCGGTTGCGGCGCGAATGCGAGTTGGCCGGGTCTCAATTTAATTGGGCATCGGTGCATGGCATTTCGGTTGCCTACCTGTCCGATGTGCTTTCCGGTCGCCGAGAACCAGGGCGAAAACTCCTAGACGCCATGGCGGTTGATCGGGTCGTCTCCTACCAGCCACGGCCAAGCCCTACCCAGCGTCAATACAACGCTGCCCTGGCCGAGATTGAGCGGCACTTCCCAGGTCGCAGCGACCTATGATTTGGGCGCGAATCTCGATTGCAGGAGTGCCGAGTCTAGAGGGATGAGACAGTAATGAACCGCATACCGAACGGCCCGCAGATCCTCTGTCTGGATTGTGGCGCGATCAGCAACCACGTCTCGCTCCGGTGTACCAAGTGCCGGGCGTCTCTACCGCCCGAACCGACCGCTGCTGATCGCGCGTATCTGGAATGGAAGCGCACGCAGGCAGAAGTGACCGATGGCTGAGCCGGACGAGAACCCCTGGCGCGAAACGGTGCGCGATCTCTATGACAAGCTGCACTTCGGGTCGGACGACTTGTTCATCGGTGACAGCCTCACTGCTGGCATCATTGCGTTCATCGAGGAACGACACCCCGGATTTTTCGGCTCGCCCCAAGAGACCGTGCATCTGACGCCAGCCCAGCAGCGGGCCTTAGACCGTGCTCGGCGCAAGTCGCTGCGGATTAAAGATTGATAGAGGAGCACACCGATGCGACCACCAAGCTGTGAACGCGATCCGTCCGAATGCCGCATCACGCCAGGGGCGTCATGCACTACCGGCGCTCCATGGCATCCACTCTATGACGGCAACGGCAATCGCGTTGGTGGTGGCGACGACGCCACGATCATCACCATGATGGAGTGCAGAACATGCGGAAAGAGTTGGAACCGTCGCGTGACTGCACTGGGCGTGATGACAATCGAAGAACCCGCGCCAGCAGGAGCGACAGATGGCTGAGCGCGATGCATTGCAAGAAGCGAGGCGCACCTGTCTGCTAATTCATGGGCACAAGCTGGCATGTCCGATTGCATCGAGGAGATTGAGGAAATGGCTGCCGCCGTATGACAGCAGGAGCGACCGATGACCGAGCAGAAAGATGTGTGCTGTTTACGGTGTATCGGCATGGAGGTAATCCATAGCGATCCGCCATATATGCCCATGGCGGTCTGCCGTCTGTGTATGGGGCTACATCGGCAAGGTGGCATGCACTGTCGATGAGGAAGACGCATGACTGAAAGAGCCCGCACACTGGCCGAATGGCACGAGGATCATGGCCCGGTGCTGTGGTGGCGCTTCCCGATCGAGGAACCGCCCTACGTCGGCACACCGCTTGATCGCGGCCACACGGTCGAGCTGCACACTCAGGACAGTCCTACGCCGCGGATCGCAACTCGCACATCGATCGGTGGCTGGCCTGGCTATCACACGCACTGGACGCCGCTGCCGCCTCTGCCGATCCCTCCGGATGCGCCGTGCTCCTGTGGCAAGCCGTACGACTATGCCGGTCCGTGCGGCGTGGGAGGATGCCCGCTGGGTCTGGATGCTTAACCCGACGTTTGGAGAGGTGGCCAAGTCTACAGGGATGGGACAGTATTGATCCGCTAGTGGCACCATTTGCGAGGGGAGTAAGCCAATGGGATGGAATGATCACGTCGACTACGTCGAGACCGAGTGCCACGAGTGCGGCGCGACAGACCAGTGGGAGTACTGGGACGCGGTCGGCCAACACCGCTACGTCGGCAGGATCGGCGCGCTGGTCGGCAAGGATGCCACCAAGCACGGCAAGTGCCCGCATTGCGGCTCGACCAGGGGCACAACGGTCGAGGAAATCGACCTCGACCCATACTGGGCCGACCGCGACTGATTTTTACAAAATCATAAGATACCCGCTAACGCTCGTTTGCAGGAGTGGCCATGAACGATAGTGCTGAACGGTATGAAGTGACGATCAGGTCTGGTCCCCCAGGTGGTGCAGACTCGGTTACGTATCGCTTCAAGACCCTGAAGGAAGCCCAACGCCGTTGCCGAACAGAGAGCGATGTCCCGCATTTCCGATGGTCTAAGATCGTCGATCTCACGACAGGCGAACAGGTGGGAGCGAGCGATGGCTGACCCTACCTCCGCTAAGCACAGTTAGCGGAGTTAGCCCATGGCCGTCTCACCACGCCCTAACCTGCGCGGGCCTGACCGGCAGGATGGAGACCCAAACGGGTGTGGGAGGCCGAATGCTATTTCCGCGAGGCGTTGATCCTCATGGGTCAGGCGCGTGGCGCGGCGGGCGATGCTGGCCATTCCGTCCGCAAACGACGATTAGCGGACG
>Ga0247664_1000034_pt1 | contig 39162 bp, 47 predicted proteins | sample CNK05_metaG_FD_182715 | JGI IMG/M metagenome (GOLD analysis project Ga0247664, IMG submission 182715) | Soil microbial communities from Purdue University Martell Research Forest, Indiana, United States - CNK05 | ecosystem: Environmental > Terrestrial > Soil > Temperate forest > Bulk soil...
GGCCGGCGGGCGAACGGGAACAGGAGGTTGGAGGGACGCTCGTTACTCTCTCCGCCCTGTGCGAAGCTCAAGGAATTGATATAGAATTTGTCTCAGAAGTCGAACTCGCGAGGTGCTATGAGAAGATCGAAAAGATCCGCGGGAAGCAGCTCTGGAAGCAAGAGCAAGGGATCGGGGTGGATCTCGAAGGACGTGTTCGCGAACCGTAAGGAACGAGCATTCGCCCTGTACTGCGCCTTCATCTCGGCAATGGGAGTGCAGACTCCTGCTGTAGCGATTGAACGGTGCTTCGAGCTCGCAGAGCTTTTTGAGAAAGTTGCACGGAGTGAAGAGCGGAAGGTTGTGCGAAGCACGTCGATGGAGAAGGCATGAAAATCGTTGATCCCGGACACACGTACGAACTCGAGTGGCTCGACGGGAAACCGTTTCCCGGAACGTATTACGTTGATGGAGTGCTCACGTACACCAATCCCTCTCGCTTGACGTTCGTAAAGAGAGAAGGAGCAAAGTATCCTGGCAACGCAGGATCCTATCCCGGCACGAACATGCAGGAAGTGCTTCGCGCACTCATCGATCGGATCAAGTACCTCGACGCACAAATCCGCCACGACTACAATGCATTCGTCCTGCAGAATCTACGAAGCAGCCTCTTCTGGCTGGAGCGTCGTGCAGCGGAGCTGAAGGGCATTCGCAACTGGCCAAGCACGAGTGATTTTGACCGAATGGAAGAACTTCCGTTCTGTAAGACGTGCGGGCATACATTCTGCAAGGGAGAGTGCAAGTGAGCACCGGAAAAGATTGGATTCTTGCTGCTGCCGGCGAAGTTGCAGATAAAATGACTGATCCGCCGTATGAACACACGCTCGTGCGCTTGCCGAAAGATGCACATGCGAGCGTCGGATTGATTGTCATGCATGCGATCATGCATCATTCACCGTTCTTACCGGACACCGCATACACAGTGCGTACGTATCGAAGATCGTGCGCAGCAAGTTGTGAAGTGTCCGGAGAAGAAATGAACCGGGAGAACCTCCAGAACGCCCTTATTACCGTGATTCAGTCATGGAACCGTTGCGACGCGTGTGGCGGCGAGAATGATGACGCGCACGACAGTCTTCCCCACATGTTCGAGCCTCCAGACGTGGTGGAAGTGTTCCTAAAAGAGCTGAAGGAGACTGGTCTCATCGTAACTTCTGCTAAGTCGCAAGACGACCTAGTCGCTCGACTACGTACCTTCGCAGCTGGTTACGCGGAAGATGCAGCGCAGGACATCGAAGACAAGCGTGAGATGTACTCGCTCATGATCGAAGCTGCTAATGCACTGGCAATGGATTGAGGAAAGAGGAACAGGACATGCTGTACAAAGTCGCAGAACGCTTCAAATCGATCCAAGGCGAAGGTGTCTACGCTGGAACGCCAATGGCTTTCATCCGATTCGTCGGCTGTTCGGTCGGTAAACGCATCTGCCAGCACTGCGATACGGATTTCGACAAGACGTATCCGTGGCGCGGAGGAGGAGAGTTTACCGAACGCGATCTGCTCCTCTGGGCGTATCCCTATAGGCACGTGTGCTTAACGGGCGGAGAACCACTTGATCAGGATCTAGAACCTCTGATCAAGGACAACGAGCACGTAGACCTCTTCCACATTGAGACGAGTGGCACGAAGGAGATTCCTGATTGGATGGAGGAGTACCTGCTCTCGGTAACGAATCCTTCCTTCATGCAGCGTATTTGGATTTGCGTCTCTCCTAAGCCGGGATTCATAGAAGACGTTGTGGACGCTGCAGACGAGGTGAAGGTGATTGTGCCGGGGCTCGGTGAGATGACAGATGCACTCCGGAAGCAGCTCTGGGAATCAGGGCCTCCAGGAAGCTACAACAACGTCCTTCGCTGGCCCGGACTTGAAGACGCACTGCGTTGGGAAGCTGCAGGGAAGATCGTATTCCTCCAACCACGCAACGCGAAGTTCGATGTAGACAAGCAGAATCTGCTCTACGTGCAGGATCTCATTCGGGATAATCCGCAGTTGCGCTTGAGCGTTCAGCTCCATAAGATCCTGAAGGTGCAGTAGATGCACGAAATACTCAAAGACCTCGCTCTGCTGTTCCTTATTCTCATACTGTTCTGCATCAGCACGGTGCTGATGGCGGCGTTCATGCCGCCAAAGGAACCGGTGTACTGGAAGTTCGACGGCGTCGTTCATTCATTCGAGTGGAGAGGAGTGCAGAAGCCTTGAAGCGCAGCAAGATCAAGGTCATCAGCTTATCCTTCCCAGGCGCTCGCTTCTACCTAGTCGCCGGGATGAAGATCACCCGCTGGCAGTACTTGAAGCCAGGACCAGACGGTCGTGCGATGCGGGGTGCGAAGAAGACTGCGCAGTTCCGGGCACTGTCCGGTGGACGAAAAGGCGACATGATCAAGGTTGAGGTGGTCTGATGAGCGTCGTCGAAACACTGCAACAACACGGCATCTGCACAGTCGAGAAGATGCTGATTTCGGAAGATCGAGAGATCAAGGAGTTCCTGAAGGACAGGCCGCGGTACGATGGGCACGTCGCACAGGATCTTCGCCCAGTCCACGCAGACAGCACCGTCTGGTGCTGGCATATGCACGACGTGCTCCGCGCTCCGCACTTCCTCGAATTCGCACTGCAGTTTAATGATGTTGCGGAAGAGTACCTTCAGCAGGAGCCGGTGCTCTACTCACTGAACGCGTTCACCACCTTCCCTTCGAACAAACCTCTCTCGAAGGACATTCAAGAACTCCACCGAGATCGAGATGACGTTCGCTTCCTCGCGCTCTTCATGTATCACGATACATACGTGCTGACGGAGCAGGACGGTCCGCACAAGTTCATGCTTGGCTCGCACGGAGGTCGGACTCCGCAGCGACCTCAAGTCGCAACAATCTACGGGCATCCAGGCTGCGCCTTTCTCGCGGATACGAGCGGCCTGCACTATGGGGCTCGCCCCACGGGCCTCCGCTCTCGCTCCATACTCTGGGCGCGGTGGGGAGTGAGCGATCCTCCTGCAAGTTACACATGGGACAAGCTCTCGCCGATTCCTGCAGAGGAACTCGGAACGCGATTCACTGCGCTCGATGCACGGACGCGTAGGATCGTGCGATTGGTGGTGAAACCGTGAGCGTGCAGAGCCGATGGTTGAATGCGCGAGCTAATCGCGGCATCTGTGCACGCTGCCCCGCTCGCGTTTGCAAAGCAAATCGCAGATTCTGCGAACGGCACAGGCTTGAAAACTGCGCAGCGAAACGGCGAGGCAGGATCCACAAGCGCGAAGCACTCCGACGCTGGAAGAAGGCTCAAATTGCCTAAGCGCGATTGCTACTGCACTACGTGCAACATGCGTATTCCGAAGGAACGCGTCCGCACTTCGCATCATGGAGTGCTAACTCACACCGTCCTACGGAGTAGTACGTCCGGAGATATCGAAGGGTTCGTTGAAGTACAATATCACATCGTGAAAGAATTGGAGGACGGCGTTGATCAACGACAGGAAGATGAGGAGCGGAGTGAAGATGCTGCTGGAGGGCATGGGAGTGGATCTGAAGGATCCTAACTTCAGGGATACTCCGGCTCGCGTTGCAAAGATGTATCGCGAGATGCTCTCTCCTCGCGCGAATAATTGGATGACATTCCCGGCGAAGGCCTCGGACTTAATCATCCTTCGCGGACACCGCGTCATCGCGATCTGCCCGCATCACTTGCAGCCCGTGGAGATCCGTGCCTGCGTCGGCTACATCCCAGGAAAGAAGACGATCGGCCTGAGCAAGCTCGCTCGCGTGATCGAAGAACAACTCACCGCTCCGATGATGCAAGAGGATCTGGCGGAAGCCGTTGCAGATGCGATCGACAAGAAGCTGGATCCGAAAGGGGTCGGCGTCGTGCTTGCAGGAGTCCACGGATGCATGCGATTCAGGGGCGTTCGCACGAGCGGCGATGTGATCACGTCCGTGATGAAGGGCGTCCTCCTGCTCAACTCCGCAGCGAGAAGCGAGTTCCTGCAACTGATCGGGTCACCAACCTAACGGCACGCACTGCGTGCGAAGGAGATTGTAAAGCATGCCACGAGGAATGCCAATGCCGAAGAGCTTGAGGAAGATCGACTTCTTTGATGGACCGTACTTCTTCCTCTCGAACTTCTACGCGAGTGAGATTGAGTATGAAGGTCGCACTTACAAGACCGTTGAACACGCCTTTCAAGCAGCGAAGGCGCTGCGCATCGAACACAAGATCGCGGTGCAAGAGGCTGCCGGTCCTGGCCAGGCGAAGGCGATGGGCCAGCGCGTCCAGCTTCGTCCGGATTGGGAATCGGTGAAGTATACAGTAATGCTCAACTGCCTCCGGTTGAAGTTTGCGAAGGACCCGCTGCGAAGCAGGCTGCTTGAGACAGGCGAGGCGGAGCTCGTTGAAGGGAACACGTGGGGAGATCGAGTCTGGGGCGTCGTCGATGGCGTCGGCGAGAATCATCTCGGCCGCCTACTGATGCAAGTACGGCGCGAGCTGCAGACGGAACAGGCGTAGCCCATGGCAGAAGTTCCGAAAGGCCTTTTCAATGATCCCGACCCTATCACTCTTCCGGCAGGCGTGCCGAAGAAGGATGTCCGAGTTGTTCCACCCGCTCCAGTTCTGGCTGTGCCAAGTGATGTGGGTTCTGAAGCTGCTGGACTCGTGTCTGATGACAATCCTTACGGGAAACCCGACGGGTGTCGTGCGTGCGGTCTTTTCCGAGAACCTGGCATCGTACAAGGAAGCGGAAACCGATCCGCACGAATTCTCTTCGTTGCTGAAGCACCTGGAGCAGAAGAAGTATCGGATTGGCGTATCCGGACTGGACGCACACGCCCGTTGGTTGGGGGAGCAGGTCGACTTCTCTCAAAGCTCCTCGAACACTCCGGGCTCGATCGAGATCGAGATATGTTTGTGTCAAATTGCGTTAAGTGTCGACCACCTGGAAATCGCCTTCCAACGGATGGAGAAGTCGCTTGCTGCGCTCGATTCCTTATACGAGAAATCGAAGAAGTCGATCCCGCCGTCATCATCGCAGCCGGGGAGCTAGCACTCAATGTCCTCACGAACAAGAAGAAGATCGGCCTCTGGCGAGGAGTTCCAACAGCAGGACCTAGCTTCGCAAGAGCAGATGGATCTACTCGAACCTACAAAGTCTTCCCAACCTGGCACCCCGCCTTCATCGCCCGCGCGCAGTACAACTGGCCGTTCGCGGTCCATGACCTGGCGAGAGCGAAGACTGAAAGCACGTTCGAAGAAATCCGTCGTATACCGATCAACATTATCCGAAACGCGGATGTTGGCACTCATGGAGATGCTCTGCTCCGAAGTGCAAGAGAGCGGGGAGCCATTACGTTCGACTACGAGACCACTGGTCTCCATGCGAAGTACGATCAGATTCTCATGTCAGGTTTTGTCGCGCGGCCAGATCAGGGTGAAGTGTACGATTGGACCCTTGGTACTCAACGACTTTTTCAAGAAATACTTGACGACCCTCGAATCGAAATCTGCGGTCAGAACATACTCTACTTCGACCTCCCGCTCGCGGAGGCCAAAGGCCAGAACATCGACAGTGCCTGGAGTAGGGTCTTCGACACGCTAGTCGCCTTTCACCTCTGCAATTCATCCTACGGCCAGACGAGCGTAAGTGAGCAGAAGCCGGGAGGCCGAGGGCCGCGTGGAGCGGAGAAGGATCTCGCGTTCATCGCGAGCAACCATACAGACATCGAGTACTGGAAGAGCAGGGAGATGTACGGATCAGACCTCAAGGGCGTGTGCGGAATCGATTGCATCGCGACCGACCGCTCGGCGTATCATCCGACCGAAGGCCTGAAGGCCGAGCTCCGAAGATACGACATGGAGGATCTATACTGGAAGCACGTCCTACCTGTACACCCCGTAATCCACCGTATGAACAGGCGAGGAATCAAGTTCGATCAGGAGCAAGGCGTGCTCTGGAGCTACGCGCTGAAGACAAAGGCCGAGCAACTCACGGCTGCGCTCCGAGAGGGTCTGAATGCCCCGTATCTCAACCTCAATTCCCCTCAGCAGTTGATGAAGCTCTTGTATGATGACATGGGGCTCGCCCCACAGTACATCGAGGATAAGAAGAGAGGGCGGAGGCGTACTGCGAACAAGGAAGCGGTCGAGAAGCTCGCAGAGCTGTACCCTGAGAATAAAATCGTTGCATCGATCGCGACGATCCGCCACTTGGAGAAGATGGATTCGACCTACGTGCAACCTGGCCTCGAGTCGGAAGACGGGAAGCTGCATCCGCGGTTCGGTGTGAGTAAGGCGAGCACAGGCAGATTCAACTCGTGGGACCCGAACGAGCAGAATGTGCCTGAGGAAATGCGGATCTTGCAGATCCCGGATGATGAGGATTGCGTACTGCTTTCAGCGGACTGGAGCCAGATCGAGTGGCGGCTGGCCATGATCCTCTCTGGCGATCCAGTCGGCCTGGCACTCCTGACGAGCGGGGAGGACATCCACACCGCAACCGCATCTGAAACGCTCGGACTGAAGATCGCAGATGTGACCGACGCCATCCGCCACCGCTCGAAGTTCATCGTCTACGGGCTCGGATACGGACGCGGAGCGTCGAGCATCGCGAGTGCGAACGGCTGGGAGATGAGCTTCGTCAACAACTTCATCCAGTCGTTCTTCTCCCGCTTCCGCGTGTTTGGCAACTGGCGAGACGGGAACGTGAAGTATGTGAAAGAGAATCACTACCTCAAGAACGCCTTCAAGCGTCGGAGATGGTGGTACACTTGGGAAGTGACTGAAGTCTACAACTTCCCTCAGCAAAGTACTGCAGCGGATATGATGTACGAGATTCTCGTCGCGCAGGAGCGACAGCTCCCGAAGGACAGCAGCCTTCGGCTGACCGTGCACGACGAAGTCGTGATCAATGCTCCGAAGGATCGGAAGATCCTCACCGACACAATCTCCTGTGTCAAGGAAACGATGGAACGGGCATGGCCGGAGATCGTAGAGGCAAGTGCCAACCCGGACATCGTCAAGCAGTACTACCCGAACGGGTGGTTCTGCCCTTCGGACATTCACATTGGAACGAACTGGCGGATGTGTAAGAGCAAGGACCCGAATGACAAGAAGGCGCGTGCTGAGCTTTGCAAGCAGCTCGGCGTCGCGCACCTGATCAACTGAAGGAGCACGTATGAAACATCGTGTACTGCGTACGTATCACAGGCCGAGTACAAGTCCTTCCGAGAAGGTTGAGTGGTTGCTGCGGAACGCGAAGGAATGGGAAGGTTTCCCCTCCCTCTACGATCTGCCGAACACAGAGATGTACGAACGGATGCAACGCCTTGCGAAACGCGCGATAGAGGAAGGCGTGTATTCGAAGAGCACGTATCTCGGAGACGTGATCTCCAGCTTGAAGAAGCATATTGTCAGTGCACGGGCGCTTCGCCGGAGCGAACGTGTCGCAGGAGCCCTGCTTGCAGATTCCCCGGCTAAATCGGAGGGAGGTGCGTAGATGCATGGAATCGGACTGAGTATGGAGATCCCGGTGGGATATCTCCGAAGGTGGACTTCGTGGACCGAGTTGGACTTTGTGCTCGCGCATAAGGTTCTCGACGATACAAAGTATGCTTCGCACTACGCACGGCGCGCCGCGGGGCGCGAGCTCATCCTCGACAACAGCATGCATGAGCTCGGGTACCCGCTCCCGGTGAAGATGCTCCTGCAGGCAGCACGGAAGATCGATGCAGACTACACGATCGCGCCGGATCAGCTCAAGCAGCCAGAACGCAATCGCGAGTGGTTCGATCAGACCTACGAGATGTTCATGCCGTTGCAACGCAAGGTTGCAGTCGTCATGTGCGGGCGAGACTCGCGTGAACGCGTGCACTTTCTCGAGTACGTGAGAAACGCCGACATGCTCTGTCTCCCGTTCCGAGAGGAGCGGCTCGCTTGGTTCCGAGAGCACGAAGTGCAGATTCGATCAAGGTGGACCCGCATTCACCTGCTCGGAGTGAATGAGATCGAGGAGCTCCGGCAGTTCGCACAGATTGCACTCGAGGCCCCCGAGATGACGTGGACTGTCGATACAGCCAAGCCGATCAAGTGGGGCGTCGCACTTCGCGAGATGAAGACGCTCGATTCGCCCCGCGGTGCAAGCTTAAGCTCGAAGGACCTGCTGGACCTCCAGTACATTCGACCCTCCGCTCTGCACGTCTGCGACAACAACATCGCGTTCCTGCGAAGCATTTGCCAAGGAGAAAAGGTGCGCATTGACCAAGATTCCAACAGCGGTTTCGACCGCGGCGAAACCACAATCTAACGCACAACGAATCAGCGCGCTCATGACTCGGCTTCAGCACCTCCCGCGCGCGGAGGCGACTGAGGAACTCTTCCAGCAGATCTGCGCGTGGATTATGGAGCTACCCCCGGGCAAGCGGCCTGATGCTCTCTCGAGCGCAGTGGCGCAAGCCTTTGCCAAGAGCATCGAAGAAGTCGACCTTGTACTCCGCCAAATTGACAAACGGACGGAGTTCGATGCAATCGTTCCGAAGGCTGGGTGGATTCACGATTACATCGAATGGACACGACAGACGGAACCTCCGTCCGTGTTTCACTTTTTCGTCGCGAGCACCGTGATCGGAGCAACGCTCGGGCGGAATGTCGTGTTTGACAAAGGCGCCTATCAGCTCTACCCGAATCAGTGCGTGATGATCATTGCACCGACAGGCATCTGCAGGAAGACCTCGGCTTGCAACCTCGGAACAGGTCTGTATGGGAAGGCTGGAGGCACGCTAGTTGGAGGAGACAAGCCTACGCCGGAGGCGCTTGTCGATTCGCTCAAAGAGCAGGCGAACGCAGTGGGGCTCATCTACGCACCTGAACTCGCAGTCTTCCTCGGGAAGCAGAAGTATCAGGAAGGGATGGTGCCGCTCCTCACAGCGCTCTTTGACTGTCCTTCGGAGTGGACGAGTAAGACGATTGGGCGAGGAGAAGTCTCACTTTCGAATGTGGCGCTGAGCGCCTTGTTCTGCTCAACGCTCGACTGGATTCAGACGGGAATTGCGAAAGACGCCTTCGGTGGCGGGTTTATGTCGCGCTTTCTCTTCGTCGTGCAGGAGAGCACGTCACGTTCCTTCCCTATGCCTCCGCCCCTCGACAAGGAAACACGCAAGAGCCTCATTTCACGACTGACCAAGTTGAAGAACAAGAAGGGGACGTTCACCTTCGACAAGCACGCGGCAGCTTGGTATGATCACTGGTATCGGACGAGACCTGCGGCCCACGGGAACAGGCAGTATGCAGGATACTTCGAGCGGAAACCCGATCACATAATCCGACAGGCGATGATCCTTCACGCGAGTGAGTTCCCTGATGACAAGAACCTGATCCTGACGGAGGAGCTGATCGTACACGCAGAACGCATCCTCGCGTGGCTTGAAGTGTGGTTGCCAGACACCTTCGATGAGATGACCGCCAGCGGAGTGGGCGAAGATCAGAGCCGGATCCTTCGGCACCTGAAAGCAGCAGGCGGCGGGATGGAGCACAGCATGCTCCTGCGTAGGAACAGCAGCAGAATGAACGCAGAGCAATTCAAGCGCGCTATGGCGACACTCCGCGAGAGCAAGCTCGTCGAGTGGATCGCCAGCGAGCACACGTACTATCTTACCTCGGAAGGCTGGAGCCTATGATCAAGTGGGAAGAGACAGCAGTGCAACTTGGGTACGCGAGCCCTGAAGCGATGTGGGAAGACTTCTACTGCAAGAAGCGGATCCCGATCTCCAAACTCGCCACGCAACTCGACGTGTCACGTAATGCGATCCGCGAGGCGCTAGAGCGGTATGGAGTGAAGATTCGAGGGCGTGGAGGTGCGAATAATACGAAGATCGAAGTCACCGACGAGCTCATCGAGCGGATTCGCAAGGCGGACGGAAGCATCGCAGTGATTGCGAAGGAACTGGGCGTCTCGTACACGACACTCTACAAACGGCTGTATCGCGTCAAGGGATTCAAGATGGAGGATATTCAACCGAAGCCTGCAGCTGACGCTGCAAAGGGCGAAGCCTAACGACGAGGCTCGGAAGGTCCTGGGGGAGCAGCAACCCCGTCTTCCGAGCCTCCCCGCCTAGCACTCCGGTTCTCGAGCACTAGGAAACAGCGGAACGCTAGGGCTGATCAGTCGGCGTCTCGGGATTGAGGGAGACCACCGTTGCATCACCCGCCTTCACTTCGATCTCGAGCGTTCCCATGATCTCAGTCGTCCCATCCCCGAGATCCGCATCGGCAGTGACGTTCACCTGCGCGGTGCCAAGATTCCCCGCGACGACCTCCGCTCCCATGCCATCGGCATCCGGCGTGACTGTCAGTGTGTTGGGATCGCTCACAGTCCATGCAGGGGTGCCTTGCACCTCCGCTGGATTCCCCTTCTTGTCCTGGAACTGCACTGTCACGCGGACTTGCTGTGTTGCTTTCAATACGAACATGTGCTCCTCCTAACGTTGTTCACGAACTGGTCCTACGGTGAATACAACCTTTGGCTTGAGTTCCATCTCCTCCTGAATCTCATCGAGCTTCTTCTCGATGCGAATGAGAGCGTTGCCCTGCTCGAGCAACGCAATCTCGAGCTCCGGGCATTCCACTTCGTAGATCGTTGCACCGTGCTTGACGTGGAACATCTCTTTCTCCTATCCGACGTTCGGTGGGAGGGGAGCAGTTCCACCTTTCCATGGCGGCAGGCCGTGGTCAGCTCTCCATCGATCGTCCGTTCCAATCCCTCCGCTCGCGTACGCGTCGAACTTCGCAATCTCCTCCGCGAACGGCTTGATATCTGTTCCGCTCCCGCGAATCGCTGCTACGATCGTAACTCCTGCCTGGAGCAGCGCACCGTACGTCGGTTCGAACTTCGCAATCGTCGCATTGACCTGCTGCAACGCGAGAAGGAGCTTTTGCACATCAACTGCCATTACATCCTCCCTGCGGCGATAGCCGCTTTGGTCTGGTTCACGAGATTCACGACGTTTGCAACCAGCTTCTGGCCTTCAGCCACGAGCTGTGCGGGAAGCGAGGTTGGATCGACGCCGAGCACTTGCAACGCTGACAGCGCCGCGTTGATCTGAGAGACGAGATCAGTCTTTGCCGCGCCTGTTGCAGTGTCGTACGCTTTCAACAGGTCACTGAGCTTCTGCGCTTGATCCAGTTTCGTGCGGATTGCGTCCATCTGGGGCTTCGCCTTCTCGACAGTCATCAGCGGTGTTGGGCCTTCTGTCGCCTTGACGAGCAATCCTTGATACCCAGTGATCCCGGCGAGGATATCCGCTCCGTAATGCGCGATCGTCGCTTGAGGCGGTTGCGTTTGAACTGTCGCGCACCCAGGCGAGAACACGCAAAGCGTGAGGATTGCCAACCCGATCCCGAGTACTGCTGCTGTGATTGTCGGTGCGAATGTTCGAATATACCTACGCATCATTATTCTCCTTGTGCTTTTGCGGTTCCCTCTCCCGATGCACTGATCGCAGGACCTTGTGGCCCAGCTACCGGTGCGTTCTGTTTGTACGTGACTACCTCTGCCGGACGACGTGTCGCATCATACGCGAAGTTCTGCGTGATGTAGACGGTCGCCCAGTTCCACGCTGCATCGAGCAACGCTTGGTTCGACGGAATATCAATCGTGAGATGTCTCACGCCGTCAACTCCCACTGCCCATGTATACGAGACTCCGATTGCCGTGACGAATGCGATCACTCCTGCAATGAGCTGGTGCACTCTCTTATCCGCCATCGGGAACTTCTGAATCAGCGCCGAGTACCAGCTGAACTTTTTCAACCAGCGTTGGATGTACATAACGAAGATCCCTACGACGATCGACGTTTGTGTCTGCGGATTCACTCTGCTCTCCTTCTCGGGCTGGATGCCCGTGTGCTTATGAGATTGGTCCGTTCAATGCTCCGAAGTACGCCGTTGCATCTTGCATCGTTTCTGGGTCGAAGAGCTCACACCGCTCTCCGCGCATGCTGTGGAACACCGTTCCTACGTTTCCTACCCTGCATGCATTTCCAATCAACCCTGCATAGCGAGGATCGTGTCTTCCTCTCCACCCAAGCCTGTCTCCTTCTCCCTGAATGAGCCCTTTGTTGCTCTTGTAGTAGATGTTGTTGACGGCAGTGCTATCGAGAATCTGCCCTGTGTACGAACTGCGTGTTGCGTGCAGGTCTCCGAGCGGTCCACCCATGTCCCGCTGTGGGATTGTGCCAGACGAGTACGCAGGATCATCCGTACTGTACGAAGTACCGCACCACGGGCGATTGAATCCTCCGATCCTGAATCCAGGCGACACGCAGTTAAAGCTCTTACTCGCTGCTTCGTTCTGGAACTCCACGGCGAAGAGCTCATCTCGATCTTGAATGATGTTCTTCCACTGATCCCAGTGCGCGTTTTGCCAATCGGCGCTGCCGTTGATGAGCTGCACGTCGGGGAAGATCCCGAGGTAGCTCCAGAGCTTCCTCCTGCGGAGCTTATCGAGCACGCGCGGCGCCATGTTCCAGTACTCCGGGTAGTTCTGAGGCGAAAGCGCCTTCCACCCGAACTCATTCGCGGAGACATTCACGCACATCGTCCACCAGCGAATCATATTCGCGAAGAGCGGCGCAGCCTGCATCTGATCGAGGAACGGATCGATGCTGTCGAGCCCCTTCTCCAGTGCCCATTGCAAGAGCAGGAACCCATCTGTCCCTTTCATGAAGAACTCTCGCCCGTTCAGCTTGATCTGATTCCCTTGCAGCTCGATGCGACCGAAGTCGCTGCTCGGAGGATTCGGCCCAGGTCCAGGTCCAGGTCCTGGTGTTTCCTTCTTCGGAAGGAGAAAGCGGCCGGTCGTTCCATCCGTAGGTGGTGAGAGCTGACGCGAGACGGATCCGTATCCATCTGCATGGACCTCTACGTTGTACTTGCGTCCTGCGTCGACTGACGTCGACCAAAAACCATCGCTGTTCGTCGTTGCGTCTTCTGGTGCTGGGAAGTCTGGTTCGAAGACATCGATCTTCGCACCTTCAATCGGTGCACCCATGTCGTCGAGACTCGGTCCATCGCTGACCCAAATCTGCATCGAAACTTTGTTTGCCATCGCTGCTGCTCCTACGGTAGTTCGACGTGTGGACGATCGTGCGGAGAGGTCCACCGTCCTCCCCACTTCAACCCAACCTGCTCTGCGAGTAAGCCGTACAAGGTCCAAGGATGTGCTTCAGCATAGGGATCCGCTCCAGCGAATGCAAGATCTACTGCGTGCCCGAACCCATCTGAATCATGCGCTTGGTGATTGCTCTTCAGCACGACTCCATCGCAATTTGTCACTCGATCGCCTGGTGCCGTGCGTCCTTGCGCATAGAGCGCTTGCTGTCGCTCGGTGCTCCGGAGACCTTCTGTGACAAACATCGTGACGCCTACGGCACTCAGTGCCGTGAGCACCTGATCCACTTTCGTGATCAGTGCCGGTGCACATCCTTTCAGGCGTGCCTGATCTCTCGCCGTGAGAACCATCTGCTCTGCTGCTCCTTCCTTCGGCTCCTGCACCTCTACAACGCGAAGCGTCGGTTTGAAGGGTGCGAGGAGGAACCTCCCGAGTCGCTGTGCAACTGTCATTGCTGCTGTTGATAATGCTGATGCTTTCGATCGCTGATTCGACGGTTATTCGGTTCTTGCGCATCGTTCCAGTACTCACGAAGCCGCGCTCGTACGTAGCGATCCGTATAGCTCTTCACCGTGAGACAGATCGTGCCAACAATCTGCAAGATCCTATTCACGAGCGCTGGAATCGGATGCAAGTTCCATACGACTGCAGGTAGTGGTGCAGCCAGTGACGTGATCGCAAACTCCAGGAAGATGAGATGTACAACGAGCCGAAGCGCCTCGTTGCTTATACTCGTTCGTACGATCAAAAGCCGCGGACCGTTCTTCCCACTCTCCCTCACTTCCTTCTGATCAATAAACGTATCATGCAGCTCGAGTGACCCTGCAAGTGTTCCGAACGCCGCGATCATAAAACGCAATATGTCGAGTACGAGTACCACTTTAATGAGCATCGCGAGGTCTCCTTCGTCGATCCACTTCCATCTCGATCCTTGCAAGCCTGGAGAGCTGGTCTCCGAGCTGCTGTCGAATACTATCTCGTTGGTCTTGCTCTTGCGCTACGTCCTCTTCTCGTTCGACGCGGTGCTCCTCTGTCTCTGCCGGTTCACGTGCGAAGATTCGCCGAACGGCATTCCATAGTTTCACGGTTGCACCACTCTTTCAGCAACATTGGCTGCAATATCAACGACGCGCTTCGTCGTATGCACGCCTCCGATGGCAACGGATTTCCACTCATCTCGCTCTTGCTTGGCTTCTGCAACACGAAGTGCACATTGCTCATGCGCGTCAGCAAGCTGGTACCCCATCACCCACCACTTCTTGAAGAGGCCGAACACGAACAGCGCGAGCAGGAAGAAGCTCGGTGACGCATATGCGATCTGCAGGAAGTGGTCTGTAAGTCCTTGTGATGGAGGCATCAGCGATACAACCTTGCTGTAAGGATCATTTCGTGATTCCGAGAGTGATCCTCGTTAATCCCCCAGAGCGTACCCATCTGAGGGCCGGTTCCGATCGTCTCTTTCTTGTGCTCCACTTGCACGGGATCCCCACTGTACTTTTCAATCGCCGTGAGGTCTGTCGCCCAGGAGATGTATTCGGGAGGATACGCGTAGAGGGAGAGATTGTACGAAGCAACAAATTCTTGCGTGTCGAGATCATTCCCGTAGAAGCATTCGAGTGTGTTGTCAGGCTCGTACGGCCCGACATCGGCAACTGCATCTGCATCCTCGAAGGGGATATCGTTCGAACGGAACTTCTGCTTGTCCCAGTCGTACATGTATCGGTACTTCCCGCGATTGAGCGTCTCGTTCCAGTGGATCTTATAATCCGTGATCCGCTTGATCTCCATGTTCCTGCGGTACGGCTGTCCGAAGTCCGCAGGGAGAGAAGGATCCGCGATGAACGGATAGAACTGCCCTGCGCCCGTTGTCGAGTAGTTCCCGCAGAACGTCGTGAAGAAGCGTGCGTGGAATTCCTCCACCGTGATCTGTGCACCGATGCCGATCGCGCCGATCATCCCGAGTTCCGTTCCCATCATCTCGGCGGAGGTCGCTTGTGCTTCCTCGTACTTGCTCGTCCAGAACTTCGCCGTGCCGTCGGCAAACGTCTCGATCGGGCCTGGGAAGTCTCCGCCCGTGTATCCAACTCCACCATCCCGCTCGACCAGGTCATTATGCACGACGAGAAGCATGCGGAATGCTTGATTGATGAGGAGATCGTTCAGGCCATTCGGCCCGCAGAGGTTCACCGCAAACGTGACCTTATTATCAATGTGTTGTTGTACGCGAGGACCACGAGCGTAGAACCCCCATTGCTGAATGCCTCCAGCAGTGACGCTACCGTCCCCATCTGGGATCATGATATCTGGATCCCCATCCTCGATCTGCACTCGCTTAGGCTCTTCACCCTCCGCGAGGTTCGATCCATATATGATCATCCTCGTGATTGGGAGCTGCGAGACCGCGAACCAATTCCAGACGTTAGGGTCGACGAGCGCGGTGCTACCACCAGTGTTCGCCTTGTTGAATCCAGTTGGTGCGAACACGCCGGTATCGTCGAATGTGAATATCGTGCCATCGACGGTTGTAAGGTATGCAGACGTGCCATCACGACCGAGGATCCGATACGCGACGATCCCATCCGGAAAATCCGCAGGAGCTGTCCACGTAATCCGGTTGAAGTTCGTGTCACTCAGGACATCAGGTCCGTTCGTGATTGTCACTGAACCGGCCGGGCGGGTTTCCCCGAAGGCAGTAATCCCCACGATACTGTAGGTGTATATACCCGTTCCGCTCGTGCCTACAACATTCACTCCCACGTTCTGTGGAGCAGAAGCGATTTGCATGCCCCACTTCGCACCATCGCTGAGCGAGGTGAAACTCTCCTGATAATCCCAAACGAGACCTGAAGGATTCCCGAAGAGCTCTCCGTTGAAGTCGCTTGCATCGTGGTACTTGTACCTGACGTTTGGATCTCCGAGCGGATTGGTAATCGGATCGAACGCGGGGTTCGTGTAGAAGAGCACGATGAAGCCGACTGCCCCTGCTGCTACTGCAGGTCCTCCCATCCACACCATCGTATGTGCGTGAGGAATCGAAACTTGATTCGGATCGAGCTCGAGCACTCGGAAGACCGGACCATACGTTCCATCCCCGTACACAGGAAGGATCGCACCGTATGTGGGCGTGGTGATATCTCCCTGCCCAGTTTGGTTGATGATCGCTTGATCGATGATCGTGGCTTTGCCACTGTCGAACGTGCGTCCTGCTGGATCAGGCCCAGGATTCGGATTTTCATCCGTTGCGACGAACGATGGTCCGCAATGGCGTGCCGGGATAACTCCGTCCTCGAGGGGATTTCCGTCCAGGTCCACTTCTCCGAAGTCGTTGAACTCTCCAAGCCACATACCGTAGATGAACTTACCGTCCGTCTCAGGAGGACACGCCGGCCATTCATTCCGGGTGATAAAGCGACCGATCTTCCTGTTCGGATCGAGCACTCCCTTCGCCGAACCGAGAATATCCGTGACGATGACCTCGAACTTCGTATCCAGCACCGGCTGAATCTCAGTGACGCGCCCGCGCATCCGAGGTCGACCGACGAGAATCCCCGCCTTCCGCCCTTCGTAGGAGAGAATGTCAAACTCACTCTCACAGTTGATGAGCTTGTTCTTCCATCCATCCTCTCCGAGCAGGTCTCGAAGGAAACGATCCGTATCATCCCATAACGTGCGAAGTGTCGCAGGAGGGCAGTGACCGAACCGGTCGGATGCAGGACGCTCGATCGTCCCAATCTCCTTCAGCCGCGGAACAATGAACCTCCCGCGATCTGCAAGAGGTTTAGGCCCCACGAAGAGAACAGGTGCATCTGCAGGATCCACCCCGAACGGCCTCGTCCGTACCATCTGCCAGGCGTCAGGGCGCTTACGAAACGCCATACTCCCGATCGGGCTGCTCACTGCTTGCTCGACATCCCCTGCTCCTGCGCTTGAACCGACTCCGAAACCATTCGTGCCTATGGCGCGTGGCGCAACGCTTGAAGCACTAGCGCTCGATCCAACAGCTGCGCTGATCGCCTTGCTCGTGACACTAACTGCGCTCGTCCCTGCAAGGTGCGGGGCACGTGGGTTGAGTCCCACGATCGCTGCAGGCGTTGCTGTACCAGCGGCAGCGCCGATTGCAGAGGTGGGGATTCCTGGAACAGGCGATGCATCGAAGGACACAACACCGAAGGACGACCAATTCCTCCCGTTCCCACTTACGTCGTTCCCGTTCGTGAGGAGAGGCGTATCCATGAACGGAGAAGCGTGCAGCGCAACTGCACTATTCATCTCCGAACGGATCTCCGCTTGCGTCAGCTTCGACTGCCAGCTCCTGAACTGTGCAAGAGCGTGATTGTACTTGCTGTTTACATCCGACCCACCGAGCGATTCGACAGTGAACGTGAAGGGAGTGACGTCAAGCGTCGGTTGCGATGTATTGACAATCTCCCCGTTGATATACGTGAGGATGACATGCGACGTTGCATCGTACGTTACTGCGAAGTGGTTCCACTTGTTCGCAAGCTGCACGGGATAATCGCTATCAGCGTAGTTGCTCCCGTCGAAGAACTCACTTCCTATTCCTCCGTTCGCTTCGAACATCGCGATGTACGGTGCAGAGAACGTGTAGTCTCCGAGCGCGTATCCAGTGCGGAACTCCGGACTTACAGTCTGCAGGCCGAACCAGCGGTACCAGAACATCCATGTCAGGTTCGACGCAGGACTGAGGAACGAGCCGCTCGAACGGCGAAGTCCTGATGCTGGATCGTTAACGAGGAGTGCCATCTACAACTTTCTCCAGATCAAGTAGAGCAGTACGATCTGCACGATGTGCAACGTCGCCTGCACGATGTTCGCGAGTGTCCAGTATTGCAAGTACCACACATTTTCACTCATGCCCACAACTCCGAAGGAACGTAGTCTGGCGCCATTTGCACAGTCCCTCCACCTTCACACTCGAAGATCATCACTGCGGGCACGATCGGCGGTTCAATATCTCCCGGATTTCCGGGCGGTCCGGCTGGCTTATCCGGTGTATCCGGTTGCTGTGACGGCGGGGTATCTGAACAGCACGGAATTGAATTATCGCCACCGCCTCCACCGCCGCCCGGAGGTGTCGGAGGCGATACGCCGGCTCGAAAACCTTCGTCAATCGAAAAACCGCAGAGCTGTCCAGCCGGCAAACCGGTATCGGTCCGTTCAAGCTCTTCACCGGTTTCAAGATCAAAGCGGAAAACGTTCGTTGAGAGCTGATCGGAGACTAGCAGTTGCGTACGATCAGCAATCAGCTCGACTTTATCGAGGTTCTGTGCGAGATCCGTTTCTGTAGGAATATACGTTTGAATGACGTTTCCACTACTATCAAGACGTAGCACACGATCACCGTACGCAACGATCAAGCCGGCGGTGCTTGTCGAGCCGAGTAACCGCAGACCGCGTGCGCCCGGACGCGGAACACCGCTTTGCACCGGAAGCAGTGCGAAGTCTGAGAGTTGCACGTTATTCGCGAGATCAAAGCGGAGAATCCGCCGGCCGGCTGATGTATAAAAGAGCGTGTTACCGTCTGCAGTGACGTCGATATAATCAGAACCGGAGTTTTCAAACTCGACGTGGAAAATCTCGGCAGTCGCAGCCGGACCCGGATCATCAAGACCGGCGATTCCGTCAACACGTCGCACATATGCCGATAGCGGATTGCTCGGCGGTGAACCGAGCACGGAGTAGTTATCACCGAAGTATCCGATCAGTAACCGACCTTGCGGATCAAACACGATCGATGAAATGTTCTTCCCGCCATCTTGCAGCGCATCATAGATGAGATTAACATCTTGAAACGGCGTACGTCCAACACCGAGATCAGCAACGTTGAAGATGTCAACATACGGCGTGCTGCCGAATACGCCAACATACAAACGCTTCTGCGTGTTCGTTCCACCATTCGCATCGTTCATCGGGCGAAGCGAATTATCGATCGCAGATGCAGTTGGCGTGTTGCCGAACAGCGCATCGGAAATCTTTACAAGTACGCCGTCTCGATACACTGCGAGAAACTGTGAATCGAGAATGAGATCCCCGGTTGTCGGTGAACTCTCTTGCGCAACGCTCAGCGTAAGTGAACCGCCAGAATTCTTCGCCGCAAGTGGTGGAGACTCCGGTGCTTGCACCGATGTCACTTTGATCAGATACGGTGTACCCGACGTGACGTTGAAGACATACGCCGATTGCGAATACGTAAGCCAGTTACTATCATGACTCTCAACCGGAGACACATTCGATAGCACCCCGCATCCGCCGGTATACAGATGCACTTGCGTTGAATAGTTCGTCTGTAGTGTCGTGATGACCGCGCGGCCGGTGAAGTTCGGCGTCCAGCTCCACCAGACGGCTTTATCCGTATCAGCAGACTGCGTTGTGTCAATTGGTCCAACCGAATACGGCACTGCGCTGATAACGGTTGCGTCCGCGCACGCATCATTCGCCGGAGCTGCCGGAGGCGTCGCCTCTACGAACGTATATGACCAATCAAGATAGTACGCTTGATTCTGTGTTGTCGCACCAACAACACCGTCCGCATACGGCGTGTTACTTCCGTCAAGCGTGCCGAGATACATTTTTGCGGTTGTGTCGAACGCGTCTGCACCAGAGTTACTATCGAACGTTACACCGATTTCAACGATGACGCGATCACCGGCAACAGTTGCACCAGACGTGAGAGACTGTGCCGCATTCAACGCACGAACAGTCTCAACGTTATTCCACGCAGCGGTATCGTGATAATCGAGTAGCACATGCCGCACTTCACTTGTGAGACCTACGGCGATATATGCATAGATGTAATAAAACGCATTACTTGCGCTTGGTGAGCGCTCGACCATCGAAGCGATGTTCAACGTCCCGCTAATTGTCTGCGCAGTCAGCGGGACAGTTGCCCACCGACCGATCATGATCTTGTAACCGGCGGTATCGTTCGTCTCACCAACGAGAATTGATGTGCGGCGTCCTCCGTCTGTTTTTGACGTCGAGAGTACCCACGCAGCTTCTTTCGTTGCTTCGAGTCGTGCACCGGAAAGTGTTTCGTTCCACGGTCCACGCACCGGACCCGGAACAATATCTCCGTGCAAACGAGTCGTGAGATAGTGTCGCGTTGACATCTATTTTTGTTTCGCTTGTGCTTTCTTCGGACCTTTTGATATTGCGTGCGGTTTAATTACCACAGGTCCGTCGTAGAGATCATTCGCAGCATGCAGCGTGACACGTGCGTCTTTCGTTTTGACAATTTTCATCTCTACCACCTGCTCCTCTTGTACTCGATGATTCTGAACTCGACACGCCATAAACCAACACCACCGGCCGGTGACCAGCCGACGATTTCAATGCGTCCGAGCCACGCATCGTTGACCGCGAGTTCGGGGATGATGAGCGACGGGAGGGATGCCCCTCGCTGCGCTTTGCGCCAGTTTCGAAGGATCGTTAATTCTGCTGTCGTGTAGATTTGCCGGCCGGTCCAAATGCGGCCCTCTTCGCCTTCATCATACGGCGGGATGCCGTTGTCATCGTCGGAGGCATTGGAGAAGTCACGCTCTTCCATTGACTCGTCTTCCCAGAACGGAAGGCGAATAGTCTGCAACGGACCAGCAACAAGCTCACCGATGATAATGTCCTCCGAATTCCCACTGATGCTGATCGTGAGGGACGAAGTCGAGGCAGGTGCGGCCACGCGCAGAAATGGATTGAGGAGAATATCCTGTACCTCCGCTACTGCAGGGAGAATCGTTCCATTAATTCCTCCAGACACCGAGACATTCACCTTCACGCGATGATTGCAGATTGCAACGGTATCGATCAGCGCTGCAGTGTTCACGACGGTCCACGATCCGCTGTTCCCATCGACGAGGATTGGAAATGCGCCGCGGCCATCCGTCAACCAGTTGATGTTGTACTCGTCATCAACGGCCGTTCCGGATACATTCCCCGTGCGACTATAACTCCAGATCAAGTGCGGTGGGATGAAGCCGAATAGGTCTTTTTGATTCGCCACTACTGCTTCGCCTTCCTCTCCATCTTCCAACCTGCCTTCTGAAGGACGGTCGGCACACGTTTCTCAAGAACCTGATCGAGTGCCTCGAGCGACCCGTAGTAACTTCCGTTCAGGTTGATCTCGACCTTCTGCACAGTGGTTCCACCAGCAGGCGCTTCGCCAGAACCCCAAGGCATGTCGGTTCGGTTCGCACCAGAGAACGTCACACGTTCCGGCCCGGCCTCTCCGGCAAGGAAGAGCGTCGGCTTCCGCACCATATAATCCCCGCCTTCGGCTTGCGGGAGTGCTTCGGGGAGATTGAGGTCTCCAACGTTAAAGTTCACGTCGATCGTCTTGTCAGGAATCTGGTTAAGCGCGGATGTTATGTGATATGCGAGGCCGTCTGCATCGTGATTCGCTGCATTCTTCCATGCATCCCAGTCCTTGATGCTTTGAATCAGCTTCTGCTGCAGTGAACCGCCGGTGCCGACGACTCCACCGACCTCCGATTCAACGCCATCTGCAGCATCACCGCTGATCGTGCGGATCTGATCCTTCCATTTGCTCCAGAAGTCGGGGTTCTTGTTCAACCACTCGTCGAGTGAACCACCACCAGCGATCACGTCGCCGAGTTGTGTGCTGACAGCCGTTGCTGCTTCGTCGCTCAGGCCACTGACGGAGTCCCGCCATGACGCCCAGACAGTTGGGTTCTGTGCGAGCCACGCGCTGACGGTACCGTCAGGTCCAACGACCTGCTTAACAGCAGCATCGACTTGCTGCGCTGCGTCCGTGCCAGAGGCACCAACCTCTGTACGCCACTCATTGAACTTCCCAGTGTTCTGATCGAGGTACTGAGAGAGGGTGCCATCTTCTCCAACCGTTATCCCGAAGTCGTTCGTGATCTGAGTACTTGCGTCAGTACCCTTCTGTGCGATGTCGCTGCTCCACTGGCCCCAATCGTTCTTGTTGTTCTCAAGCATCTGTGGAACAGTTCCGCCTTCCCCAACGACATTCTTGAAGGAGGTCTCGATTCCCTTTGCAGCAGCGTCGGCTGCCGGTGGCAGGAATCCGAATCCTGTGGCAAGAGCGGTGATCGCCACTTCGATCTTGTTGAGTGCGTCAACTGTCTGCTGCCCCATGCTCTTGTGGGATTCACCCACGGAGCCAGAGGCAACTGCTTCGTCGAGGAGCTTCTGCGTCGCTTCATCCACCGCGTAGTTATTCTGCTGCTGCAGCTCCCAGACCTTCTGCAAGTCGCCTTGCATCGCAGCCATCACATCGCTGTGGGACTTACCAGTCGCCTCCAGCGCTGCTTCCGTTGCAGAGATTTGTGAGGTGATGCCCTTGAAGGTGTCCTCATTAAGCTGCCCAGCGTTGTTGAGGCCGACGAGGCCTGCTGCGTACCCGCTAATCGCTTGCAGGGCGGGACCTGCGATCTCATCCGTTGCAAGCGCGAGCTCACGTTTGATAAAGTCGAAGGCTTCACCACCACTGTATCCAGTCGCCGCGAACTGCTTCTCGAGACCTTCAATTGCCGGTTGCTGTGCTTTCACCGCATCGATGAAGGACATCCCAGCTGCTTCCGCGTTCGCAACAGCACCAATGATCGTCGAGGAGATCGCGGCGGCACTTTCCTGCGAGTGGATCTTGACTACATCCCACAACGGTCCAACCTGATTGAGCTTCTTCATCGTCTCATCAAGCTGACTTTGCAGGTTCTTCAGCTCTGCAGGATCAGACGTCTGCGACATTTGCTTCCGCAGGTCCATCTGCTTCTGGTTCAGATCGTCATACGCTCCAAGTGCATCACTTGCAATGGTAATCCCTGTCGAGATGCCCTTATTCGCCGCATCCATCTGGCCTTGGATGTACGAGGTCATTGCTGCTGAGGTAACACCGAAGCGTTCACTAAGCTGAATGGTCTCCTTGAGTTTCGCGTCGAGCACCCCTGCACCACTCGTACCGGCTTTGACAAACTGATCCCAGTTCTCCTGGATCACCTTCGAACCTTGTGCGATCGTGATCTGATGCGTCTCGATCAAGCTGAAGGTGTCTCGCAGCTTCCCTTCGTACTTCGAGAGGTTGGTGGTGTCAAGTCCTCCTGCCTCCTTAATCACACCTGCAAGATCGATCGCGAGTGCCTGGACCTCCCCTCCGTACTTCTTCGCGTCGTCTCGGAGCTGCTGGAGGAACCCGTCAGAGAACTGAACGCCGAGCTCCTTCCCGCGCTTCTTGAAGTCCTTCCCAACGTGATCGCCGAAGAGCTTGATCAAACCTTCGATCGCAGGACCGATTGCCGCGCCGATCATCGGAATCGCTTGCCCGATCATCTGTCCGAGGCCGCTTCCCATGAAAGCCGGGAAGGAGTTCGTCAGTGACTTGACAGCACCCTTTCCGAGTTCGCTCCCGACGAGTGAGCCTCCGGCTCTAATTGCACCAAGCGCTCCACCACCCCCAGTGAATGCCTGCTGGATGATTCCGGGAACCGCTGCACCGATGTTCTTCCATGCATCCTGCCACGGATGAATAATGCCGTCCGCAGCGTCTTGCGCAGCACGAGCGACTTGACGGAAATGCTCAATGGTCGTCTTACTCCACTTGTCTGGATCCGCCGCCATCTGCTCATAAGTTGTGCGGGAGTCATTGGCTTGCTTCTGAAGCGCGTCATGGGACAGCACTCCTTGTTCGCGCAGGCGCTCTTCGAGCGTATCGGCGGAGAGGTTCGCCTTCTTCATCTCGTGATCGTAATACGCGTCGATCTGCGTCTTCGCCATGTCGTACAGGGTTGCAGTTTTCTCCGTGCGGTCCCCGAGCTTCGCTATCGCAGCGTCATGCGCACGCGTGAGTTGTGCGATCTCGAGATCCGTCCCGCTCTTCGCGAGGTCATCGTTCTTATCGTGGTATTCCTTCGTTGCACGGAGTAAGTCTGCATATGTCTTCGTCCCAGCTGCTGCAACTTCCTCCGCTTGCTTCTTCTGCTGGTCGACGAACTTCTTCTGCGCGTCGGTGATGTAGGTGTTGATATCCTTCATCGCCTTGAGGTTGTCGAGGTACAGCTGAATCGCAGAGACGGTTGGTCCTTTCAGAATGGCTGCAGTCTCTGCGGCACTCAGGCCGAGATTCTTATTCTCCTCTGCGACCTGCTTCTCGTAGTCAGTGAGGGGAATGAGCGCTCCAGCTTGCTGGGCAAGTGCTTCTGCAAGTTTCTTCTGGGCGGCTTGTGCTTCCTTCGATACGCTGCCTGAGCGTACGAGCTCCTCACTGTGCTTCTTGAGCGAAGTCGTCGCAGCATCTGCAGCATTCTGCTCCGCAAGCAAGTTCAATGCCGTTTGCGTCGTATCTTCGACTGGCCCCATGCTCGAGCTGAGCGGATGAGCAGGAGCCGGCGGTGCAATGTTGGTGACAGATGGAGCGAGTACGCTCGTCGGACTAGGCAGGTGCTCGTTGAGCCACTTGATCCCAGCGATCAGCGGGTCGATGATAAAGTGATACGCTGCTGCAGCGTCGTTGAATGCTGCCTTCAGGTCGATGCCAAAGGCACTTGCAAGGAGCTGAGCACCCTTCACTGCATTGTCGAGTACGTCTTCCTTGAAGAGCGACCAGAGCATCTTCGCATCGTTCCAGAGTGCACTGATTGCATCGGCGGAGAGGAGAACGGCAGTCTTCAGAAGCTCGAAGAGCCCGATGCCTGTTCCAATCACCGCCCACCCTGCGAGCTTCGTGACGAGTTCCACTGCATTGATGATAAAGGACCCAAGCGCGGAGTTGGCGACGTAGTCGATGATCTTCCCGAGCGCGGTCCACGCATCGACTGCAGGTCCTGCGATATACTCCACTGCGGAGACCGCAGCTTTCTTCACATCGTTCCAGTGCGTGACGAGCTCGTACAGTGCAAGGCCGAGCGCAACAATCACCGCGGTGCCCGTCACGAACTCGAGGCCTTCCCACGCGATCTCCAGCGCTTTCACCGCGAGGCTCGTGCCTTCTACGGCGACCGTCCACTCCTGGTACGCCTTGACTGCTGCCTGAATCCACCCGACGATCTTCCATGCAGCGTAGACCGCCACGAGCTTCTCGACGATGTCCTTATGCTCGATGAGGTAGGAAGTTGCACTCTTCACACCTGCAACGAAGGGTACGATATACGTTGATGCAGTTGAAACGCCCTGTGCAAACTTGTCGATCCACCCGACGATAGTCTCAATCGCGGCTTCTCCCGATCCACCGAAGGCATCTGCGAGCGCGCTGCCGATATCCGTCAGGGCCTTATTCACCGCAGGTGACTTTGCAACAGCTGCGCTGAGCTCGTCGAACCAGTTCTTCACGGTCGCTTCTGCGAACTGCAGTTGCTCGCCGAAGTCCCGTTCCTGTGCACCGGCGTCCTTGACGACTGACCCGAGTGCTTTGAGAATTGCTTGGCGATCCGCCGCTGCCTTCCCAGCGGCCGACAGCTGATTCTTCTGTACACCGAGCGACGCGGCGAACTCGGTTTCCGCTGCCTTCAGATCCACCACCACGCCCATCATCTGCAAGGCGCGAGTGCGCCCAGTCAGCATGGACTGATTCAAAGTTTGAAGAATTTGCTCTGTACTTCCAAAGCCCCTGTTCTGCAAGGTGAAGGCTGCATCGCCGAGTGTCTTGAAGTCCTCGGAATTGAGCTTCACGCCTGCAGAGAGGAGTTTGCTCTCCGTCCGCATGAGGATGAAATCGTCGATCGTTCCTCGGACTCCATCCCTGAGCCCTTTCAGATTCTCTTCAGCAGCCTCACTGCTACCTGAAAAGTGCTCAAGCGAACTGCTTACGTCATTGATCTCCGAACCGTGATCACCCATGGCGATGATCCCTGCAGTGATCGCCGCAACTCCTGCGACCACGGCAGCAGTGCCGATGGCTGCTTCTCCCAGCACTCCATCGAAGTCCTCTGCCCATTTCTTCACATGCTCGATCGATTGATCGAGTATGCCGGACACTTGATCTTCGATTTCGATCTGGCCGGTAAGTGATCCTATGTCCATGTGTTTAGCTCGGAACTCTGCCCTTCGGTTTGAGACCTAACGACGCAATCATGCTCTTGAAGATTTCGAAGTGCTGCTTGCTGGTCTGCGTCTTCTTCGGTTCCGCATCCATCCCGTACCTGATGACAAAATCCTTCAGGTCGAATGCATTCGGATGCTTCTTCCGATCCCGTGCAATGTCCCAGAGCGCCTTAGCGATGTTCGCGGAGTTGTAATCCGCTCTGACGAACGGGAACGGGCAAATCTCGGCGAAGTACTGCCATTCCATAAACTGCTTCGCGGTGAGCCCTCCACGCCGGTGGTCGAGCATTACATCGACGTTCGGTTGGTGGAGGACCATCGCTAGAGTCATCGCGAAACGGCGGTGAGCACTTCGCCTTAGTCTTTTTTTATCTCCTCTCCTGCAGGGCGCTTCAACTTCATCCCGTTGAGTGTGAGGATCTCCCAGATGATGTTCTCTGTGAGCCGGTGGCTCTTGTTCCGAAGCATGCCGAGATGCTTGTCGGTCATCATGAGCTTGCCGTCCGCATCAACGGAGCTCTTGATGATCAGCCGCAGGCCAGCAGTGCGCTTGGCCTCGCTTTCGTTCGCCTCATTCCACTCGATGAAGTCTCCTGCAGTGAGGGATTGGAGCCTGATTCCCTTCCCAGGGCCCCATGCATCCTTGATGTACTTGTACTCGACATCGTTCGTCGCGGCAATCTCTTCGAGGGATGCGATCCCTTCGACCTCTGCCTCAAGTCCCTTGTTGATGTTCTCGAGCGCCTTCTCTGCTTTTGTCGTCATGTCCTTCTTCTCCTTCTGAATCTGCCTAAAAGGAACCACTCTTCCGTGTGTTTTCGACGAGATCATCTACAACCTCGACTTTCGTCCCTGGTTGGTGAGTGAGCGTGGCCTCACCGATGATCATTCCCTTGTGACGTAGCTGCTGGACGAAGTCATATGCCATGCAGTCAGGGCACCCAAACCTGCCGCATCGCGTGTGAAGCTTCTGTCCAGCAGTTGCGCGTCTCTCGCACCCGTTCGGACCGATTGCTGTGATCGTAACGCGAAACTGTCCCATGCTATCATCTCCTTCTGAATCTACACTACACGACGCCTTTCAGCGTGTACTACGAACCGTACAACACGCCGTTGAGGATGAACTCACCGGTCGCACGAATCACGACGTTGGCAGTTCTCACTCCGTCAACCGGTGCCGTGCCCTTCATTTCCTTCACGCCGCCTGAGAAGATGAACAGGTCACCGTCCGGCGACGCGAGTTGGAACCCGTTCGTCATGTTCGTCGTTGGATCGCCGTTCAACTGCTGATCGCGCAAGTAAACCTGCGACTGGATGTTCTTGTTGAAGAACATCGGGAATGATACGGGATCACGTCGTTGTACACCGAGAACATATGTATCGATGTCTCGGTTATGCGACGTGATGTCGAACTCATTCCTTGTGAAACCCGGCTCGGTGATGTCACCAAGCTCTGCAATTTCGATCCATGTCCCTGCACCTGCACCGACGGCAGGCTTCAGGGAGATGATCGTTCCGTGTGAGCTGATACCTTGCAATGACATTCTCTGTCCTCCTACGAAGGATCCTTCATGGCCTCGACGTTGAATGAATATTGCGGATAGCCGCTCTTACTATCCGGACCAATATCCACCGGTCCTTGCTTAGCGCGTAACCAAACGTATCTGACTCCATCAATTGTAACATTGTCCAAACCGTCAAGGGAATCGCGTGCCGCGTTTGCAAGTGCATAGGCAGCTGCGTCTGTCGGTGCCCGCGCGACAAGTTGAGCGCTGGGGCGCTCGTACCCGTATCGATCGTTCTGAATCCGCAAGCGTCGCATGCCACCCGTATCCGTGATCGTGATCGTGGCTTTGCCATCCGGAAGGCGGTTCCGCGGTGCAACCGCCTGTGGCGTCGTTGACTTCGACGAGATGAAGATCGTGTCGTTGAGGACTCCGACGGAATCCGTTACGAGCTTCGCCGCGAGTTCATCGACCCAAGGCACGCGCTACTCCTCCTGAACCGACAGTGAATCGAAGTGAACGTGCGGAGCGAGCTTCGTGAGAAAGTCCGGACCATCCTCATTCAACACGCTCTCGACGTACTTCGCCTGCCCCACAGTGTGATGCGCCTCGAGGTTCTCGTGCACGTACACTGCGTAGTTGACAATTCCGTCGTCACCGAAGGTAAACTGCGCCTCGATCACATCAGCACTCTTATGCGTCACTTCCACTCGCCCGCTGTTGCGGAGCGCGCCAGGATGCGGAGCGTTCGGACGCATGTCGACTGGAGTGCGATCGCGCATCCGCTCGAGCAGCAGGTTGCTCTCGATCCGCATTCCTCGTTCATGCGCAGCACGGAAGGCGGTCTTCACACCACGAATACGGCCGACCATCTTCCGTGAGTCTGCATGCCCTGAGAGCTTCATGCTTTCGCCTCCGGCGCTTCACGTTCCTGGAAGTCCGTCCAGAACGCTTCACGTTCTTCGGGCGTGCCAGGCGTACTGACCGTATCCTCCGGGAAAAGCTTCGCTTCGCGGATTGCATTCGCAAATGCCTCTCCGACGTTCTCCCACCGGTACTGCGAGCTTCGCACCTGCGCCAGGCCCTTCGCAGCGAGCGCTTCGCGCAGTGCTCTCGAGCGATACAGCTGATCGAGCCCGCGAACGAACTGCTTCTGATCGGGCACTCCGCCGATCGCGTTGATCTTGTTCGGTGTCACTGCGATCGACGTGCACTCGACGAGAAACATCGAATCCGCACCCAGCTCTCCAAGCGCGGACCAGCGTGGAGCGATGCAGGGGATTCCGCAGGCCTGTGCTTCGAAGGTCGTCAGGCCGAATCCCTCGCCCTGCGTGGTGGTTGCCATGATATCCATCGCACGGTACGTCCATGCGAGCTGCGCTTCAGGATCGCCTTGGCGGTGCTCCGGATACACGAGAAGGAGGCGGTCCTTGCATCCGAAGAACTCCATCAGCTGTTCAATGTCATAACTCTGCTCGCCGGTCGGCGCTGCGTGGATGTACAGGTACGCGTCCTTCACGTTGAACGTGCGGACCCAATCGCAGAAGTAGGCAACGAGAAGATCAAGCCTCTTCCTCTGTTGATTCCGGTTCACCGCTCCAACGATGAATCCGTTCCGCACTGCCTCGATGTCGATCGACGCGTCCGGGTGCGAAGCAAAGAGCGAACGAGCGTGTGCACGGAGCTTAGGCACATCCTGCAGGTCTGCAAGTTTGAAAATGTCGAGATCCACGCCGAGCGGCACGATCGCTGTCGGTCCCTTCCACCCACCCTTCGCTGCAGCCTCCGCTGCGAACTTCGTCCAGAAGATCGAGAGGGCGACTTCATCCAGATCCTTCGCCTGCACATTCGGACCATCGACCGCGAGTGCCGCGATCACAGGTTGATCGTACAAGCGCGCTTTGCGCAGCGCTGTAATGTATGGAGGAATGTTCCAGACATCGTTCTGCAGGACGATGAGGTCAATCTCGCAGCTCCGCACGATCTCAGCGAGGCGCGCAGCGCCGTCCCATGAACCTCCAACACGCGCCGGGAAGATCGGGTAAGGATACCCGTGAGGATCACCATTGTAGTTCATCCCAAGCACGACGATGTTGTAGTACTTGCGAAGCACGTCGAGAGTATGGTGCGTGGCTTTTGCAAAGCCTGTGCTGACGCACGCGTCACCTACCCACAGAAGAGTGCGTTTGCCATTCTGCATTCCTGACGCTCCTTTCCAACTGATTCCAACATTGGGCGACTATGTCTTTCCAATCGAACTTCCTTAGCACTTCCCTTCGCTCCGCGAGCAGAACGGGTTCAGGATCCTCGGAGAGGATGTCCGTGAGGCGGTCGATGAGTTCCTCCCCGTGACACTCAGGAATGAAAACTGCGTGCCCGTCGAACCAATGCCGCATGTCTTCACGATCGAATACGATCGGCCGTGCTCCGCACGCGAGGCCCTCGATAACTGGAAACTCAAATCCCTCAACGTGTCGGAGGCCGCTCACCCACCGCGAATGCACGTACAGGTCCGCGAGTTCTTGATCGGGGATGTTACGAACGCTGTGCCACTTCGGTGGTCTGTAAGGCATGTTCTCGACGTTGTGCGGACCGAGATGCAGTACGCGCATGCCGAGCCTGTTCGCTGCGAGCGCGACTTCGTCGATTGCCTCTGCGTGAGGGCCAGTCGTGTATCCGCTGGTCATGATCCCGATGTCTCGAGGATCGTCAAGCAGCCTCACGTTCCTGAACGCTGGATCCACACCGAGCGGAATGCGAAGCGTTGGAACATCCACTGGCGTATCCAATTGCAGATACGACCAGATTGCTCGAGCGCCCTGCCACATAGGTTGCCAAGCGTCGTGATTCCCCACGATCGATGCAGCGCAGCACTGGAACGCAACGTACTCTGGTGCCTTGCAGAACTGAGGAACCGAATCATGCCCAATCACGTACATGATCTGAACATCTGCGTCCTCTGCTCGAGACACAGCGTGCATGGACTTTGGAATGAACCTGTGAAGTGCATCCGCCATCCGATACATCGCATTGGACAGGTTATGAGGTTCAGGTCGAAGGTACACTTTCATGCCTGTTCTCCGAGAAGAATCTTCACGCGTTCCCTCACCGCTTGTACATGCAAGCGCGTGTACGAGTCTTTCCACCCACCGTCCGGCGCGTAGACCGTTTCTCCTTGCACTCCAGCAGCTTCCTTACGCACTTCGTCTGGCGCAAAGCCTGCCCAATGATGGGCGATCGTAACGGATGGGAGACGAAGCGCACGCCCGAACGAGGCAGCGACGTCTCGCAAATACACGTCGTGGAAGAGAAGCCGGTCGTCATAGAGAGAACCCATCCGGTCAACCATCTTCTTCGAGACGATCGTGAACGGGAAGTTTTGCGCATTGAACGTCTCCACACCGATTGCGAACAGGCCGTCAGGATAGCGTTCCGCAAGAGCGAATACGTGCTCGGTCCACCTCGGTGTTTGAAACTCCATGTCATCATTCCCACAGAGGATGAGCGTTCCGCTTGCACGTGCGAGCATTTCGGCGAAGTACTGCGGGATACTCTTGTATCCCTCGCCACGCGGCCCGACGATCGTCTCGTACGCACCGTTGTTCAGGAGGAACATCTGCGTTTCGAGGTCATCTTCGTCAATTCGGAAGATCATCTCGGCTTGCGACGGAGGAGTATTGAGCTCGTAGGATGCAATCATCCGTTGCAGCGAAGCAACGCGCTTCCGCGTCGGCACGAGCACGGAGACCTTATGATACATACTTCGCACCGATCGAAACTGACCGGGTCTCGAATGCATCAATCGGACGGAGGAGTCCGTAACCAACCTTTGCGAGTAGCACTTCATCGAAGGATTCCTCTGGGAGTGAAAATGCTTGCATGCCGCCCGTACCGTAGCCTGGAGAGAATGCGTCGTAGATGTTTGCAATACGTCTTCGTTCTGCGTGGCTCTTCACGACGAACTTATGATGCTCGAGGATCACTGGAGCGAGCTCTCCCCCACCATAAGGACTCCCTGCATGAGGAGTGTGACGCCCGCCACTCTTCTCTCGAGTGCTCAGGCGCGTGTGCTCGTCAGGCCAGAGAGGAGGGTTGAGGATGAATTCGTCCGCTGTCCACATGTTCGCGGTTGCAAACTTCCAGTGATCGGCACTTCGATACACTTCGTTTTGCATCCATTCGATCATTGCTGCGGAGCAGCGTTCGTCGTCGTCCAGACGAAGGATATACTCTCCCGTGCAGAACGTGAGTGCGTCCTCGAGCACGCTCTCGAGATACCCCTTCGACGAGACACACCCGATCGGCGGTTGCACTTGCTCTGTGAGTTTTTCAAACGCTGCATCGCCGTCTGCGACAAGTGCAAACTGTGCGCGGAGCATGAGCGAGAGCTTCTGCATCTCACGGAGGAACGATGCAGCGTGCGCTCCAGCACGCGACACGCAGAGGATCGAGAGACTAGACGCCAAGGAGCACCTCGCTGTAGAATGGCCGCTGTGTCTCCCCATCGACAGGTGCACCGATGCTTACGATCGGGCCGGTTCGGCCATCTGGAAGCATGAACACGTCGCGCGTGTCAATCGGCTCACTCTGCCGCTTTGGCGCGCCGTTCGGTTCGAGCTGCTTGAGCAGGAGGATGCTGGCTGAAGTCATGATCATCTCGCCCGTCTGCGCGGAGCGCCGGAGCATCACCCGTTGATCCACGACCGCCGGCATCTCCTTCGGAACCTCGTACTGCGGTGCTCCCCGCTCATCATCATCCAGCCAGGCGTGATAGGTGACTCGAGCCTCAAGCCCACCGTCTCGGAAGAGGTCATCCGCGAGTTGAATGCCGTCTCGGAGATCGCTTGCAAAGCTCATTTGAACACCTCGAAGTCGGCTTCAGTGAGGTAGTCATACACGACATCCGTTAGCCAGCTCGAAGGAATCATGAAGCGGACTGCGTCAGGGAGGATCTTCGTCGCAACCATCCCCTTCGTGTCGAAGGTCAGCGCAACGCTCCCAGCCTTGATACTCGTGATCCCCTTCACGGCGACTTGATTGTCAAGCGTAGAGTCTTTCGAATAAAGTTGGAATGCTAGTTCCGCATCCGCGTCCTTCAGTTCCTGAGGAAACACGTTACTTGCGATCTCCCCTCCGTTCAGGTTGAACATGCCCGTGCGAGGCCAAGGAAGGGGTTGCGTCGTGCTGACGGGTGCCCCAGTCCACTTCGGGCTCGTCTCGTAGTGCGCGGGATCGGTCATGATGAATGTTCGCACACCGCTCAACAGGTAGCTCAACGTGCGAGTTGCTGTCACCAGCAAGCGTGCCTTCACATCATCATTCAGTGCCTTGACCGTCAATCCTCCGACTCGCGAGTCGAGATACGCGTTGAACTCGGCGAGCGTTAGGAAGCTGTTCGCGGTTGCGCTGGTTGGTTCTGCATCTAAGGTCATGACTCTCCTCTACACTCCACCAAGGCCCGCGGCACTTCCAGCACCGGCAACTGCGCCCGGACGCCCAAGTATGTTCTGCACGCGGTGCTCAATCTCATGAGCGTTCTGCCCAGCGCCTCCGTTCCACGTCCACTCGAAGAGGGCAACATGGACTTCCAGTCCACGAGCGAGAATCGCATCGGTCGGCAGGGGCCGTGATGTATCCACGAGCACGTCGTCCAGTCCGAGCACGATTGCTGTGTCAAGCGGGAGCATTTGCCATTGCACGAGCCCACCAACACTAACCGTGCACCCGTTCGCATCCAGCACGTTCGTGCGTTCACGCCCATTGATAATCGAGCCGTCAAGGTAGTTCCGGAGTGTGACGACAAGCGTATCGGGCTTGAACCCTACGCCATCCCGATCCACAATCGTAAACTCCATCACCGGCGTGGAACGCTCGGGAACTGCATCGCGAATAACCTCTCTCGTGTTCATATGACCTTTGCTCCAGTTCCTGCTCCAACGAGGAGTGAGGCGTCGTCGATATCGCCGTTGCGGAGTACTGCGTCGCGTCCACCACCAGCACGCAAGGTACTGTTGATTCCGCCTCCGCCACGGTGCACCTTCGTAAAGCCAACACCGCTTACGGTACTTGTACCCGCAGCATGCACGCTGCTTCCTGTGAACGAACCTACCCCGCTAACTACCGCAGTGCCTTCGGCGTGACCGACGTGCTCTTGAATCGCAGTAGCGCTAGCACTTCCTGTTCCTGCGGAGGATCCAGCCCCAGAGCCGAACGTGCTGCTCGGTGCATCAGCACTGCCTGTTCCTGTAACGGAGCCAGTGCCGGAGGTAGTGCTCGCGCCAACACCTGCAGTGGTGCTCGTTCCTTCGATGGTACTAAGTGCAGAGCCTGAATCACTCGGAGCGAACGTCGCACTCGTTCCTGCAGAGCTTCCTGCTGCACTCGCGGTGCTTGCACCTGCGCCAGTTGCACTTCCTGTTCCGGACGCAGCTCCTGCAGCAGCAACCGTGCTTGCACCAGTAGCGCTAGCGCTGCCCGTTCCACTAGCAGCTCCAGCTGCAGAGATGATCGCAGTGCTTAAGGCAGAAGCGGTGCTAGATCCTGCGGAACTTCCAACCGCTGAAACAATCGCAGAGCCTGTCGCGGTTGCCGCGCCCGTGCCCGCGGCTGCTCCAGTCGCCTGTGCTGTGCTCGAGCCGGTCCCCGAAGCATCTGCAATTCCTGCGGAGCTCCCCACACCCGGAACAATTGCTGTTCCAGCGCCTGAAACGCTTCCCGTGCCTGAAGCAGAGCCCGTCGCAGAGCCTGAATCGCTTAGTGCAATGATGCTGCCTGTGCCAGAGGCAGAACCGACCGCAGATGCAGTACTTGCTCCAGTACCGCTCGCAGTACCGGTACCTGTTGAACTACCTGTCGCTGCTGCGGTGCTCGTCCCTACGCCGCTGACAGATCCAACACCGTCGCTCGATCCGACGCCTGCTGCGATGCTTGCGCCTACGGCACTTACGGTGCTTGTTCCTGCGGAGCTTCCCGCGCCAGTGCCCGAGTCGCTTGGAGCGGAAATAGTGCTCGTACCTGCAGAAGATCCAGTCGAAGAGGCAGTGCTGGCCCCGACCGCTGGCGCGTCACTTGTTCCAGAAGAACTTCCAACTGCATCAGCTGTGCTTGATCCGGTCGCTGCTGCGCTTCCAGTTCCCGCAGATGCTCCCGTTGCTGAGATGATTCCTGTTCCAGCGGCAGAAACAGTGCCTGTACCGGAGGAAGCGCCGGTCGAAGAGGCTGTGCTCGCACCAACGGCAGATACCGCTCCTACACCATCTGCTGCTCCAACTGCTGCAGCGGTACTCGTGCCGGTTGCACTAGCAGTTCCTGCTCCAGCTGAAGACCCAACTGCTTCTGCGGTGCTAATTCCTACTGCAGATGCAGTGCTTGTACCACTCGAAGAGCCGACACCGGAGAAGATACTTGCACCAATCGCTGTCGCAGTTCCAGTTCCACTCGAGCTTCCAACGCCTGAGAAGATACTTGCGCCTACCGCGCTAACTGTCCCAGTGCCTGAGGAGGACCCAGTACTCGAGGCAGTGCTCGCGCCAACTGCAGATACTGTTCCAGTTCCAGAAGCACTGCCTACAGCTTCAGCCGTACTTGCACCGACACCGCTTACCGCACCAGTGCCAGTCGAAGCCCCTGTTGCAGCAGCAGTACTCGCTCCAACACCACTTACCGTTCCTGTACCGGAGGTCGATCCAGTAGCTGCCGCAGTGCTGGCGCCTACACCCGAAACGGTTCCGGTTCCTGAGGATGAGCCTGTGGAGGATGCTGTGCTCGCACCAACTGCACTGACCGTGCTTGTTCCAGCAGCGCTTCCAACTCCGGAGAATATGCTCGCGCCAACTGCAGTGACGGTTCCCGTTCCTGCTGCCGCACCTACACCAGTACTTCCAGTACCAACGTCTCCTACTGCGTTGACTGCACCGATACCTGCGGCGCTAACAACAGCAGCGAAGATCGCAACACCGACGGCAGAGACGGTCGAACTCCCGTAAGTCTCTCCTCGAGGCTTTGTGTTGAGCGACGGGCTTCTAAACTGAAAGAAGGACATTAGCGGATACGTTCACCTACCGAGAGACCGCTGCTTCGTATGCCTTGATAGTTATCCGGCATCACTTGGAAGATTCCAGCTGAAAACTCAAGCCACGGATTCAGATCACCAGTCTGACCGTCTGATGCTGAGTTGAAATCGGACGAGGCACTGTTTCCGAAACGCATTGTGTATGACTGTGCTTGTGTCGGTGCTGCTGCGTGTGCACCAATTTCATCAACGATGCGCCATCCTTCAACAAGTGTTGCAGCCGTCACCGCAGACGGCGCACCAGAATGCCGTGAATTGCTCGTCGTTGAAAATTCTGCACCAGTGCCGGTGATGTTCGTGAACAACGTCGCAAGGATCGTCCCACCATCTTGCGAAAGTGCACGTAGCACGCGCGCATAGTTCACGTTTGCTTGTGCTGCACTTTCCGCGCACCGATTGATAACCTGCACAAGCACTGATGTATCGAGCCGACATGCACGCATCGGCGGACCAATAAACTGCGCCGCAAGAATCTCTTGCGTTGTCGTGATCGGCACCGTGATCGCCGTTGTATCAGCAAGCGTTTCACGAGCCGACAACTGCGATTTCAACACCAGCGAGCCCCGAATCGCTTGCCCGGTCTGCTCCCAACCTGCATCGAAGTTCGGAGAAATCGGTGGCGGTGTCGATTGCAGCAGGTAGAAGCGCAGCGGAGATTGTGCGACGATTGCGCCCATTCAGACTCGTTCGACGCAGCCCATTCCGTTGCCGACTTGCACACGTTTGTCTTCTGGCTTTGGTTTGCTCATGCAACCTCTCCGTCAACGACTTGTGAATGTTCCGGCAGCGACTTGAACACCGCGTTCAACCGCTGATCAAGCTGCGGCTTAAGCAGCGCCGTGTACAGCGCCTCACTCGGCGGGACTCCTGGCAGCTCAGGCAACTTCACATCTTCATCGACGTGTTCATCAGCTTTCACACCGTCAACGTCGATCTGCCGGCCGCTCAAGAACCTCACGCGTGCAACTTTCCCGAGCTGATCGTGATCGTGTAGTCCGATAATCTCCCAACGCATCTGCTCCTCCTAATTCATACTCTCAATCGTATACTGCAAACCGGTTGCGGTGTTCGATGAACTGTTTGCACCATGCAGCAACGTCACTGACAATGCGGTGTCAACCGTCAAATCAACTGTTGCGACAGCCGGTGTTGACTGTCCACCGTTTGTAAACGGTGCTTCTGCAGGCGAGCCGGTTGCTGATCCGATTGTCGGTGCAGTGCCAGAATACACGTGTGCGCGTCCGTTACCCATGAGCGTTCCGCTCGATCCGTTACTCCGCGTTTGCACCATTACGTCAATGTCAAACAAACAGTTCGTGAGCGAGATCAGCAACGTGATCGTTCCAGTTTTCGTGATCGTCGTACCAGCAACACCTCCCCAACGCACTTGATACACGTGTGAGACCGTGCCTGAGCCGAGCGTTGAGTACTTGCCGACAACGCGAAGACGAATCCCACGACCATCCTGCATATAGTTCGCAGGAATTGTGACGTTCGGAAAAATGATCGTTTCCGTTGTGCTGCTCGCGATCGGAGAACCGTCAGCCGTCGCCCATGCAATCGTCTCCATCCAATACTGCCGAGACATGAGTAGCTTCGGCATTTTGTGGATCGAGGTGATCGATTCACCGCGCAACATCGCCTGCAGCTTGATCGATTGCTGCCACAATTCTTCGGCGTCGAATCCCTCAAGCTTCGCAAAGTCAATGCCCGAACCGTGACACGTGCATCGTGCACCGTTCGTCGCAACGAGCTGTCCGCTGATCTGATCAACGCACCGCGTCTTCGAGTAGTACCCAAGACCGGAGCACGTTGGGCATCGTGGCCCAAGATCCCCAGTAATGTTGCGCGAAATTCGATTCATCGAGAGACCGATGAGCGTATCGCGCTGCTGTGCCGTGAACGGAATGAAATCGTGCATCATCGCTCCTCAATGAGTGAACTAGCGTGCAAGTCCTGGACGAAAGAGTGCTGGCCGCGTTTCACGGCGCTTCGCACCGCTCGGAATCGAGCCTTTGATCGCATTCCACGTATCGTCACGATAAAGATCTGATCGTTCTTGAGCGGTGAGTATACGTTTCCAATAAGATACGCCCTGCAAATCTCCGTTCATCCACGACGTGCCGTCATTGTTCTGTATGCCAAGATCGAACTCGCCGTTTTCAACATTCGCCCCACCTGCGTGTGCAGTTTGATTGACCGTACCATTGTTGACTTGAAAATTAATAAAGTCATTAACGGAATCATGCCAACCGACAAAAAAATACCAAACGCCTGTCGAAGGTGAGCCAAGATCGTCGGCAATCGCATCGTGTCCCGGATTCGCTCCCACGCCGGGCACGTGGAAATACAGTCGGTCAAGTGTGCTGCCATAGCGAACTGACCATGCAGCAGGCGCATTCACACCAGAAAAATCCCCTTTAGAGACCGCAACAACATCGCCGGGAGCTGGCTTACTTAAGAGTCTCCACCAACCGGCTATGGTGAAATCAATGTCCCCGGCCTGTAATAGCGCTTGACTAACACGAAACATTGCATCATCAACGCCATTAAAAGTCGCTGCGTTTGAATAAAGTTTACCCGGTGCCGTTGAAGGAGTATTGTTTCCATCAGTAAGGTGAAGTTGATACTGATGCAGATCACGCCGAGTAACTAAGCTCGTGCCATCAGAGAACTCGTCTAACGGCCAATATGCAATGAGGTTCGTCAGATCCATCTACGCAGCTTTCTCACGAGATTTCGACCACACGAGCTTCGGCAGTGTCAATCCGTATTGCTGATACCACGCTGCTTCAATCTGCATAAACTTCTCTAATTCTTCTGTTGCGAGTCGGAACTTTCGACTCGTGCCGCCGGCATCCGGATGCGCTGCTAACCGACGCTTACGCAAGAGCCGCCACCGTCGCTGCACAAAATCATCATGCACACGAATATTGATTTGCACGTTCTCATGCATGATCGTGTGCGGACGCTGTTGCGCTCGACGTCGCCGAATGTTTCGCTCGCGCTCACAGATTGAACATTCGCGCGTCTTATAAAACTCGCCATTATCTTTCCGTCTGCGTGTTCGCCATCGTGTTGACTTGTCGGTAAACCGATGACCGCGCTTGCACACGCTCTTGAGATGTGTGCCATACTTCCGACGCGTGCGTAATGCTTCGAGAGCTGCCGGAGTAAAACCAGAACGCCCGTGCTTTTCTCGACGTGTGGCCCAGCGCAAGATCCACCGCACATCACCAGTTGTCCGAATAAGCGCAGCCGGATACGTTCTTGCTGTGGCACGCTTTCGATGTCTACATCGATCACGCTGCCGGATTTGCTCACGATGTGTTTCACGCCATCGCTGTTTTGCATTTCTGCGA
>Ga0247664_1000035_pt1 | contig 38970 bp, 60 predicted proteins | sample CNK05_metaG_FD_182715 | JGI IMG/M metagenome (GOLD analysis project Ga0247664, IMG submission 182715) | Soil microbial communities from Purdue University Martell Research Forest, Indiana, United States - CNK05 | ecosystem: Environmental > Terrestrial > Soil > Temperate forest > Bulk soil...
GGTCCGAGTGGGGGTCCGAGTGCGGGACCGAGTGGAGGCCCGAGTGTGGGCCCGAGTGCGGGACCGAGTGGAGGCCCGAGTGTGGGCCCGAGTGGGGGACCGAGTGGGGGACCGAGTGGGGGACCGAGTGGAGTCCCGAGTGTGGGTCCGAGCGGTTAGGAGAACGCAATGAAGCAGCTAGGAGTGCGGGACCGAGTGCGGGTCCGAGTGTGGGACCGAGTGGAGGCCCGAGTGTGGGCCCGAGTGCGGGACCGAGTGGAGGCCCGAGTGTGGGCCCGAGTGCGGGTCCGAGTGGGGGACCGAGTGGAGGCCCGAGTGGGTGACCGAGTGCGGGACCGAGTGCGGGTCCGAGTGGAGGCCCGAGTGTGGGCCCGAGTGGGGGTCCGAGTGCGGGTCCGAGTGGGGGACCGAGTGGAGGCCCGAGTGGGGGACCGAGTGGAGGCCCGAGTGTGGGCCCGAGTGCGGGACCGAGTGGAGGCCCGAGTGTGGGCCCGAGTGGGGGACAGAGTTATTTATCGCCAGTGAATTCCCTACATAGCCGCTCGATCTCCGCTCGCTTCGTCTGAAGTTCGACACGGATCACCGCCGTGTCCTCTTCTTCATCGTCAAACGCCGGCTTCAGCGACTCCATGGCGGCCGGTCCGATGATTCGCGCCGCTTCTGTTTCAGCGCGATCAGGAACATCTCGGAGGCCCGGCCATGATCTCTCAGATCTTCGAGGCGTTTCGCTTGTTCGTTCAGGAACCGTGCTTGCCATTTGTGAGACTCCTTCCACAGAATTCCCATGCCTGCCAATAAGGCAGCAATGACCGCGCCCGCGAGTTTTTCAAGGAGGGGATCCATCTGTGTTTCTCGCAGCATACGCCAGGTCGCAGATGATGCGGGCGTTTTGCCCCGGGTCGTCCGCCTTGGAGAGTAGCGCTTCAGCGAACTCGTACCCCGGAACGAATGCTGCTGGCGCGATATGACCGCTGTACAGCACGCGGTGCATGGTCGGCCAGCGTTCGGATGCAATTTTGAGCAGCGTTGGGCCGGACAGGCCGGGCAGTGAAGCATCACTCACGAGCACGTCGAACGATTCTGCATTGAGCCGATCGAGCGCGTCCGTGACGTTGAGAGCGGTGACGACTTCGATCTCGCAGTGATGCGATAGTACTCGAGCGAGCGCTCGCGTTACTAGCGCGTCATCATCGACCAGCAGCACGCGCGGAGGCATTGGCGTGTCAGCCTTCGCTCCATTTGCCGTGTAGCGCGTCGATCACATCATCGGTCAGCGCCGCCCCGGTCAGGTCCGGCGGCTTCTTGGCGAGCCCCGCAGCGGTCGCCAGCCGTATCTGACGCTGCACCTTGCGATGGCCGAGAATCCACGCGCCGCCGACGAATGCTAGCGTCGAGTCCGAGATGTTTGACCCGGGCCACGCCGCCGCGCTCATGCCGCCCGCGCCGTAGTTGCCGATGCGCGCTTTGCCGTCCGCGGAGCCCGGTCCGAGGTAGACGCACACATGCGCATCGCTTCCGCCGGGCGTGTTCCAGATTTCGAGGATGTCGCCCGGCGCCGGCGCCCAGTCGGCCCCAGATGGCACCAAATGAAGGGGGCATCCGGAGAGGTCGGAGACGTTCGCGCCAACATGGTAATGGCCCAGAGATGCGCGGTTGACCCAAGGTTCATCGAGGCCGAGCCGCTCGAGCAGCCAATGCGCTAGGTCCCCGCAGCTCGAATAGCGCGCGCGGAACGGCGCAACGTCGCGGCCCTCCGTGACCTGCTGATACACCGGGTCATCCTTATCGCGGCCTTCTGTGGACGTGCCGCAAGCGTACTCGACCAACGCGACCGCGGCGGTTTGCCAGACGTACAGCTCAGCCAATGCGCACGACATCCTTACTGAGTGCGAAGGTCAGCACGAGCAGGCCGCAAAAAAAACATGATGCGTCCGATTTTTCTGCGACCTTCGGATTTGCTGCGAGCGCGTATAGCAGCAGGCTGATGATTGCGAGTATGAGCGGAAGAGTTGCGATTGCGATCATGGGATAGCCTGACAGGCGTTGGCGTCGGCGCACGTCGTGGCGCGAATGACGCAGTCGGTTTGCAGCGAAATCGGCGAGCCGAGCGTATTTTGGCAAACCGCCTCGCACGTGGCGCCCTTCGGCGTTGGCTTGGCCTCGGGGCAGCCGAGCGTGGCCAGGTGAGCGCAGGCGGCAGCGCAGGATGTTGCCGGCGGCGGCGGTGCGGCATCGGGTGAGCCGTCCGGTGACGGGCCCCACGGGTCCGGCGGTGTCGGCTGTGGAGCGGGCTCGGGAAATGGGCCGACGATTGGGTGGCAGGATTGGCAGGCGCAGAGCGCGAGCGCGGCAAGCAGAGCGATTGTTTTGGTCATTGCAATTTCACGATCCAAAGGTCCGTGAATCCCGACATGAAGGCGGGCGAGCAACGGAAGAAGCCGCCCTGCGAGCCCCAGCCCGCCCCCCAGCTGTTGACGATTTCGAACGATTCGGCGTCGTAGCCGACGATCGTCAGAGCGTGTCCCCCGACGCTCTGCTCCGCCGGATCGGGCGAGTAGATACCGCCGTCGCCAGCGGTGAAAATCGATTTGCTCACGCTCGTTCCGCCGACTACCGCATGACCGGCCGCGATGGCTTGTCGGATCTCGTCCAGCGTCGTGACGCGATGGTAGCCGGCCACACCGCGCGCGTCGTAACCCTCGCGGTACGCCTCCCATGGCGGCCGTTCGTTGATGTAGCTCGGTGTGAATGGCCACACAGATTCGGCGGGGCGACCGAACTTGATGATGCCCTGCGCGCATGAGCGGAGCTGCGTGCCCTGGTCCTCGATGGGCCCACCGTCATAGGCGCGGGCATTGTAGTAGAGGTACTCGCGAGACGATAGCGGCGGTAGGTTCACGCCCGCAACGCGGTCAGCGATGCGCAATGCCTGCGCCCAGGCATGCGCGACGCAGCTCGACGTATCGCCCTGGTCGAGCACTTCGACCACCTGATCACGGAGCGAAGAGCTATCAGGGATGGAGAGCGAAAGCCCGAGCGAGGCGATGTGCTTGTCGCGGTCGTCCGGCTTGTCTGGAAGGTAGCCGAGTCGGAATGTCATTTGCGCTCGCTTTCACGCACGGCCCCGCCGCGCATCTCGGCCCGCTTGGCCTCGGCCAGGAACGGCGCGACCTGCTCAGCGGTCGAGCAAAACGCTTTTTCGATATCGTCGATGTTCAGCGCTGGCTTGCTCTGCTTGTAAAATAGGTCGCAGATGATCACGGCGGCCTGGTCGATTGTTTTGGCCGTCGCTTGCCATCCCGCGCAGCCAGGACAAGCCAGAGCGCAAGCAAGGCTCGCCAATACCAGGGCGCGGATTGCACGGCGGTTCACGGTGTCCTCTGGTTAACGCTGAACTTTGCGTTGCTGGCCCACAATGCGGCGCGCGCGAATCGCTCGGCCCACTTCGGTGGAAACGGAAGGTGAGCGAGCACGGTGCATACCGTGCCGACGCAGCCGATGACTGCACCGACTATGATGACTGTGGACTGCGCGAATGCCTTGATTGTTTCGATGTTCATTGATGTCTCCGTGAAAGCGTTTAGCTCACTCTTCGGATTGACGCGCCAACCGCGATGCTGGCACCCGACACGATACCGGCGATGGCGAGGATCGGCACGGCCGCGTCCCCGTTATGGTGAAACGGCATGCTCGCCGCAACCTTGGTACCCACGGCATTGGCAATATTCAGCGACTGGGTCACGCCGGCAATTGACACAGGGACAGTAACGAGGGTGCCCGTCATATCCGTATACGTGAGGTTGAGGTTCACGGTGCCCACGCCCACAGCGAGGTTGGTGCAATCGAATACCACCTCGTACAAACCTTCCGCAAGACGGTTCAACGTGCCGCTGCTAACGGTCAGTGTCAACGTGGCGTTGGTCGTCACGGTCCCAGTGAACGACGCGCTAGCAGCGCCGGACGTGAAATGATTCGCATACCCGCCAGCCTGAGCCGTGCCAGTGTACTGCGCGCCGACTTGCATCAGCGTCTTCTCGCTCACGTCGTCGGTCATGACGGTCAGCGATCCGGCGCCCGAGCCGTTGAACGTCATCGCGTTGGTGAAGCCGCAGTTTCGCAAAAACACACGGCACGTGGTCGCGCCGGTGTACGTGAAAGAGCCGTTCACAAACTGGCAGTCCGCGAAGTTGTTGCCGACGGCGCCCGAAAAAGAAACCGTGCTCTGGAACGCCCAGCCGCCTGCGGTTTGGATGATGCCGGCGACGGTGATCGCCTGACAGAAGCCGCCGACGGAATTCAGCGCGGCGTTTGCGCGACCGTTCAGCGCGATCGTCCATGTGCCGGTGCCGCTTGAGGTCAGCGTGGTTGCGCCCTGCAAGCGACTGTTGGTGGCGAAAAAAAAGCAGGCGCCGTTGTTGACTGCATCGCCAGTGATAGCGCCTGAAACGGTTAAATTCGTAAGCCGGTACTGAGACCCAGCCCCCGTAACCAACGTCAAGGTCCCGGTGATGCCTGCAACCCGGTTCGTCGACTTGCACGTGATTTCCCAATTGCCTGCGGGCAATGAGACGTTCTCAACGGTCGAGACACCTGGGGGCAACTCAAAAGTAGCCGATGTGAGCGCTTGTGCAGCGCAGAACGCGAGAGCGAGTGCTATCGAAGTAAACGGATTTGATTCGCTCCCCGTTTGCGTGCCCGCGAATGCTGGATCAATGAATAGCGAAGCCCGGAATGGTTGCTGCCCTTGTCCGGAAAATAGAACCCAGCGTCCACTTAGTGATGCTGCTCTAGCGACAACATAAAACCCATCCGCAGTCTGCGTGTTTGACGTGTCGAGAATGTAAGAATTTTTCTGACCGAGCACATATGCTTCGCAACCGTTCGGTAATTGGTCGCTATCCCGCGTCATCAAATCTGTAAAATCGCGCCGGACGATTCTCGGCTCTGGGCCGCTCGGAGAATTCGACGTGCCACGCCAAGACGGATCATTGTAGGCCATTTCAGACGACTCCGTTCAGCGTGTTCACCGCATATGTACCGGCAGAAAAATGCAGCTGCACACCGGGCAGCGTCGGAAGATTCACATTTGCGCCAGTCGTCAATCCAACCGTGAAACTTTGTCCACCATCCGTCGAGTACTGGAACAGCGCAACCCCGAGCACGCCGATCGCCGTCTGGACTTGCAATGGAACGCCGTAAAACGTCGAACCCGTGACCGTGACGGTGGGTCCAGAACCGGCAAGCGCGGGCGTAAATGACGCTGCGGTCGGAGTCTTCAGTCCGACACGTCGCGCCATCGCGCCAGCTCTGCGGCTCAAAAAAGGCATGATTACGGGTTCTGAACGCGGTCTTTTCCGGCTCGGTAGATGAGGAGGAATCCGTTCGCGCTCGCGATCGTGGTGACGACGCCAGCGGCGCCGGGCAGCGCGATGTAGAAGTCCTCTGTTTGTCCGTTGGCCAGCGTACCACCCACGGTCGTTCCCGACCCGGTTGCGTCCTTCACCAGCGTGCCGCCGGTCGTGTCGATCGCGAAGTCGACATCCGCGCCGATCGCTTTGATTCGAACCCAACCGGTTTTCGCGAGGTTCGCCGCGAGCGCCGTTTGCGCGCTTGCCGCCGACACCGCGATGCGTTGTTGGTTCGCACGCGCTGCCGTGTTCAGCCGTGGTGGGTAGATGAAATCTGAATCGCTCATTGGGCCATTTCTCCACTTTCAAGCCGGTCGGCTTCCGAGAATTTCGACATCGAATAGCGGTCGTTCACGCCGGTATCGCCAAGCGAGCCGGGCGAGACTTTCGCGGTCGGCTTCGTTTCGTTGCTGGTCCAGCTCGACTGAAGTGCGATCGTATAGTGCGGCGACGGTGTGACCCCGAGCAACATCGCGAGCCCTTGCTGCGCGAGCGGGTCAATCTTCACGGCGCCGCTCGTACTCATGAGCACATTGCTGATTTCGCCGCGCATGTCCTGCATGAGCTCCGGCGCCGCGGTATCGGCTGCCTTGAGCACCTGAGGCGTTAGCCGCCCATCGCGCATCATCGCGAGCGTCATCGCCGGATCCATCGCCGCGTGCACCGTGTTCGAAAACTCCTCGGCCTCGCTCGCCGAAATCAACCCGAGTTCGTCATCGCTGAAAATGCCAGGCTCGGGGCGCGCCGGAGCTACGGACAGGCAGAATTGCGCGGCACGCTGGATTGAATCGGCCATGCCTGGGATGGCGTTCGGCAAGTGCGCCAGGTCCGGCCCGTGCCAGCTTGCCAGCGCCTTCACCACGTGGTCACGGTTCGACGCGATGGCCGCCAAGTCGTGAAGCGTCGAGCCGTACGCTTGTTGCCGCGTCATCACGTCCTGAGCCAGCAAACCAAGGGAGCCTACTGCGCGAACGCTGCCCTTCGTCGCGCTCGCGATTGCCCCACCCGCTCGGCCCACGATGCCCGCTATGCCGTCCGCGACGCGACCGCCGTGTGAGCCTAGCATCCGCTCGACAATCGCCTGCATGCGCCACAGGCGACCCGGATTCATCAAGGCGCGGCCGACCGTAGCGCCGGCTAGCCCGAGCGGGCCGCCGAGTGCGTAGGCCGCAATGCTCCCGAATGCGCCGCGCGCGCCGCCATGCGCCACCTGGGACAGAATCTTGCCCTGATTGATTCGCAGGTTGTAATGCATCGCGTTGTCCATGGCGGAATCGGCCACCTTGGACGACTTGCTCATGGCGTCGACCACACCCTTCTGGCCTTCATCAAGCGAGTAGAAGCGCTTCATGATGTCCGCGAGCTGCTCCGACTCGGCGATGTGCTTCTTGAAGATGCCCAGCTCCAGCGAATTCTCCGGGTTCACGACGCGGTTCATCACATCTTTGATTTTGGCCGGGTCGGCTACCATCTTTTCTACCCATGGATTTTTCGGGTCAGGCATGCCCGCGCCCGAGTAGAACGCCTTGTAGAAGTCGCTATCCCGGGTCAGCCGCTGGTGAAGTAGCGCGTTCATTTCCTTCTGCGCACTGGCCGCTTTCTGCCCCCACAGCTCCGGGTTCTCGAGCAGCGCGCGCGCCTCCTCGTGCATGCCCTGCGCGATGTTGCGCACGCCTTCGCCGGTCGCAATGTAGCCCCCGCCGCGCACCGCGCCGACGCGCTTCTTGACGAAGTCGAGCTCGCTGAATGCGTTCGCGCGATCGCCGGCCATGATCGATTCGCGCGCGCCCTTCAGCAGGCCTTCCATTTTGCGCAGGTCCCCGGCTCCCTCCGACGCTAGATATCCCTTCGGCTGCGCGGAAAGCTCGGCGAGGTTTTCGATGTGCTTGTCGACGTAGTCGAGCGCTGCCGATTTCCACGCGGGCTCGATTGCCCTAGTCTTGGGCTCGAGACGGAGAAGTTTTCGCAAATTGCCTTGTGAAGTGTGCGCGCCTTCATTCGGGATTTCACGCGCAACAATGACGTAATTGTCCGGCGTCAATGGGTCGCGGTATCGCTCGACAACCTGAAGCCTTGTCTTGCGCGGGAGCAGCAATTCTCGTTCAACTTGCACGCGCTCATCGGCAAGATGCTCGATACCGCGCGCTGATTTTTGCTCAATCTTCAGAACTACGCCGACTTGCCCTGGCTCTTGATTGCGGATGACGAAAGAGCGCGCGACCGCCGGATCTGAAGATACAGACTGAACCGCGTCCCCTAGATCGATCGTATTTTGTGAGATGAATGCTTGGGCCTCATCGGGTGGTATGACTAGCCCGCGGTATACATTGGGCAGGTCAGACACTGGAGCATGCCGCATGTATTCATCCAGTACTGCGCTGTATTTCCGAGCTTCCGCAGCGTGCTGCGTATGGCGCACACCCTGCTTATCGACTTCCTGATCACCATAGCTAGCGCGACGTAAGCCCTTAATTTCAGTATCAGAAAGGCCATTTTGCGCTTGGCGGATCGCTTCGTCATGCCCGAAAGAATAGGCCTTGATTGCCTGCTGCTCTTCTGGGGTTACGCGGAAAGACTCTAGCTTTGCGCGATGGGCGGCGATTTCCTCAGGCGAATATTTGGGCATCAATGCCCGACGATCGGCTTCCTGCAAATTGGCCAGGTCGACCGGCGAAGCCTCCGGAATTTTCAGCTTCGCGATATTTTCATCGTTCAGCAGGCGGCTCGAAAAAAGGTGGTCGAGCACGTCTTTGTTGCCGTGTAGCAACGCACGGTCGACATTTTTTAGCGCCTCCTCACCATTGCGCGCGCTGACCGAATTGATCAGCTCGTTGAACGCCTCGGGGTTCGCCTTTCCCGCGCGCTCGACCGCTTCGACGATGTCCTGCGCGAGATTGAAACGCCCTGGCACGTCGAGCATCTTCATCATCTCGACCAGATTTCCCGAGTCGCTGATATGCTCCCGGTCCGGCCCGATCCAATTCTCCGCCTGTTCGCGCTTCAGTCTCCCGGACCAGCCGCGCAGCGCTTCTTGGTTGCCTTCGTGTAGGTCGTTCAGCGCCGATGCAAATTCCGCCTCGGCCTTCGCGCGCGCGGGATGCGCCGCAAGCATCACATCGTCTCGAATTCCCGGGCTCGCCTTCATGGCCGCCATGAATTCCGGCGTGATGTTCGGGTCGTTGTAGAGCATCGCCTGAAGCTGGTCGAGCGCGCCCGGCTGGTGCGGGATGCCGGCGCGGTCGAGAATCGAAGCCACGTCCGAGTCACGCAGCCCGGGCGCGTTCAGCTCTTCACGGGCCGCCGCAGAATCCTTGAACATGCCGCGAAGTATCGACCCGCTGCCCTCGATAGCGCCTGTCCCTGCGCCGAGTGCTCCGCCGATGATTCCACCGCCGAACATGCCGGAAAGGAGCTTTTGCGCCGTGAGGGGCGTGTCCTCCGTTTTGGCCTCGCGGGCCGCGCCGATTCCGCCATATGTAGCACCCTCCGTGCCCATGCCGGCCGCGCGCGTCGCGGCGCGCCCGAGCAGGCCCATTTCTTCGCCACCGCGCAGCGCGCCGGTCACGCCCTCGCCGATCGCTCCGAGCCCAGCAGAGAGGCCAAAAGGAGCCAGGAACCCGGCGCCCTCCGAAATCGGGGTGAGCCACGGGAATGCCTGGTCCGTCGCCGCGCGCTCGCGCTCTTCACCGGCGGAGCGCGGCAAAAGATCAGTGAGGCCGGCAGAAAGCCCGCGGCCAAGGCCCTGGGTGATCGAGTCAACCGGCGTGATCGATTCCTTCAGGATTTGGTCGGAGTCGGTTCGGATCGCGTCGTCTTTGCTGAGCGGCTGGAAGCCGTGCGAGTAGACGAGCGTCGACGCTTCGCCGGGATCGACTAGCTTGACCTCGCCAGTCAGCGGATTATGGACGTAGACCTGGCCGTCATGCCCGCCTGAGGCAATCGGCGCGGTCGGCGTCGTTTCTTCCGCTGGCTCGGTCACTTCTTCGCTTTCTTGCGCGGCGCAGTCGATGCAGTTGGCGAATTCGCAGCAGTGCTATCCGGTGGCTCGGGCAGCGCGTTGGGAAGCGCCTCACTGCCAACCGCGGTCGTGCTCGAGCCCGGTGCGTTCTCGATGTCGCTCTCGGTCTGGCGCATCGAGTTGAATTCCTGATAGCCCTCGGGACCGTACGGAGAAATCACGCGGTCGATTCCGTTGCGCGTGTCGTGCGCGAGGCGGTTGTAGGCCTCGGGCGCGAGATTCGGATCCGTGAGCGCCTTGACGACGGCTTGCCCACCCTCGGAGCGCATGCCCTTTTCGCCAAACTCGGATTGCACACCGCGCTGCAAGTCGACCGTGGCCTGCCGCTGCGCCGGATCCTTCTGCATGTTCGCGAACGACTGGAACCAGCCCGAGCCCGGATGATGGTCCATGTACTGCTGAATCACGCCCCCCTTATCGTTGTTGCGGATGTATGAATTCAGCGCGTCCAAGTCATCCAGGTTCTTGTTCAGCCCGCGCGCTTCCAGTTCTTTGCCGATCGCGTTGCGTTTCTCGAGCCGAGCCTTGTCAATACCGCCAGCGCCGACCACGGCAACTTGCGGTGGCGCGTACTTCTTCGTGGTCTCCTCGGACACGCGTTCGCCGCTCAATTGCGCAAGTTTTTCGCGCTCGGTCAGCATCTGCTGCGAAAGCCCCGCCTGCAAAGTAACGTAGCGCGCGTCGTTCGAATCGATATTGTAGTGGATCGCCGCCTCTTTGAGCTTCGAGTCCAGGGCTTGCAAATACATCACGCGCAGCCCGGTCCGCGCGGCATTGTCATCGTCGAAGCCCTTGCGCAAAACACCGTATAGGTTCTGCTCGTCGGCGGCCTGCCCCTTCGCCTGCTCGACTTCCTGCATCTGCGTCTTGATGCGGGCGTTCACCATATCGTCAAAGCCTTGAAGAAATGGGTTCGTTCCGTTCGCTCTGCCAGCGATCCCGCCACCGGCAGCGGCTAGAGCGAAGGCGATCTTTTGCCCGATACCCATCTCATTCAAGTCTTGCGCGGGCGACACCACCGGGACTTTTGCCCGATCAATCGCGACCTGCATGCGGTCGGCGACGGCCGAAAGCTTGTCGCTGTTCGCCTGGCCGATCTTCGCCTCTTGGCCGGCAAACTTCGCGGTGTTCGCGGTGTTCTGTTCTTGCAATCCTGCGAGCGTGGTGTCGCGCTTCAGTTCCGCTGTTGCATTGTCCGCCGCTGCTTTGGTGCCCTGGAATTCGATGTCATGCAGCAAGTCCTGAGCGCCCGCGACTTGCGGCCCCTGCTCGACCTTGAGCGCTTCCGTATTGGGGCGCATGCCACCCGGCGAGACGAGCACGGCTCGACCCTGCGCTGGCGCATTCAGGCGATTGGCGGCTTCGAGCGAGCGTGTCGCGTCCAGCGGGACCAGCTTCGCGCGTGCGGCGGCGCGGCGGTCGGCTTCCGTGGCGAGCTCGCCGGACGTGCCCGATCCGTAGGCATTTCCAGGACCGTTCAGTGGCTGTGCCGAGCCGTTGGGCAGCGGATTGGGTGGCGTCTCGTTCTCCAGCGTGCGCGGGTTGTAGACTGGCGCTGGCCCGAGCTCGCGCGCGACTTCGCCGGATGCCTTTTGCTCCAGTGACGTTTGCGGGACTTCGGTGATTGAGTCATCGACGCTCAAATCCTGGGGCTTCACCGGAGCGGGCGCAGCGGGTGCTGGGACAATGCCAGACTGGTCGACGTAAGCCTGAGCGAGCTGATCTGCGGACGGACCTTTAGCGGCTGCGACATCCGGCGAATACGCAATATTCTGCGTCGGCGCCAGTGCCGCCTTCGCCGCTGCTACGCGCTCGGCCTCGGTCTGCATGGTCAGCGATTCTGCATCGCGTAGGCCGCGAGCCCGGCGTTCGGGTCCTGTGGGTTTATGTTGGGGTAAACGGTGGGCGGTGCGCTCGCCGCCGTCGGCTGCTGAGCGACGCCCGCCAGCTGGGCGGCGATGGCCGGTGGCGGCGCGTGCGCCGGATGCGGGACCATGCCGGGTGACGAGCCGAACGGTACGCCGCCCGGGCCAGTGGTTCGAATTGCGTTCAGCTCGGCCAGCGTTTGTAGGTCCGCCGGGGACATGGTGGAAGGAGAGCTACCGAATGGAACGCCGTTCGGAGCAGCCGTTTGAACCTGGTCTAGCTGATTGCTCGTTTGCTGGTCCTGTGGGGACAGAGGCGTCGGTTTCCCGGTGCCGGTGATGGTTTGCGCGGGCACATCGGCAAAGCGCGCTGTGGGCACCGTTGGAGCGGTCTGAGCGGGCGCCGCCACTTGCGCGGGCATCGTTCCGGGCTCAGCGCGCGCCTTGTTCCGCTCTAGCGCTTGCCCAAGGTCCGAAAGCATTCGCTCGAAATCGATGTTTTTGTAGGATGCGTCGCCCATGGGATTCACCTGCGCCGGAATGAAGGTTTCGCCGTCCCAGTGGCCCCCGTCATTGGGTCCCGCTGAGTATTTTGACTCGACGCTGAAAGTGGGATGTCCGTGCTGCTTGAACGTGTCAGGGAAATGCGCATTGCCCGAGCGGCCGATGCCCGCGAGATAGGCGCCTCGATAGTCGTAGTGGCTATCAGGATGATCAAGATCCCGAACGTTGTTCGCGCGGAGCCATGCCTGAAAGCCGGGCTCCATTTCGCGAGGTAGTTTTGTGGTTTCATCGGCCATCAATAAGTCTGCCGATGCCCGTAGGTCGGATCGGTGTTTGGGTCGTATTGCGGGCTCGTGGGGTCCGCGGTCGGGTTGCTCACAGCATTCGCGGCCGGCTTCGCGCCAGCATTCTGCGCGGCCGCGATGCGTCCGGCCGCGTTCGCCGCGCCGCCGATCGCCGAGTTGAAGAGCTGCTGATTATGCGCCGACTGCAAATTTTCCTGCGCCGTCTGCGCCTGGTCGTTCGCGAAGGCCGTGGCCGTGTTCACGCCCGTAGCGGCCAAGTATTGCTGCAACCCTGCCTGCTGTTCCTGCGCGCGCAGTGCCGCCGCCTGCTGAATCGCGTCCATGGAGTTCGCGGACGACTGATTGCTCGCGAGCGTGGCCGCCAGCGCTGAATTTGCGCCAGCGATTCCCTTGGCCTGACTGAACGCTAAATCGTTCGCATTGGTGACGTTGCGGTTGAGCAGTGCTTGTGCCGCAGTGGGGCCGCCACCACGCGCCGCTTGCGCGGCAAGGTTGGTTGCTTCATCTCGCGCTGCTTGCTGCTTTGCCTGCTGCGCGAGTTCCGCGTCGCTCGGTCCATCGCTCCCACTCAACCAGCCGCCAATGCCGCCGATGATGGCTCCGCCCGCCGCGCCCCAGGGCCCAAGCACAGACCCGGCCGCCGCTCCGCCGACCGCGCCACTCGCTGCACTTCCAAGCTTGCTCATGCGCTTTTTGCCGTTCCTTCGAGGGACATGCGGCCCTTGACTCCGACTTCAAAACCGACACCAATCAGGTTATATCCTGGCACATTGTTGGTCAGACGCTCCACATCACTGAAGGGCACCTCTCGCACGGCGATCTTGATGGCCTTCATTTTTTGTATCGGCAAATGTAGGCGCACCGTCTGTACTCCCTGCCCGACGACATCCGAAGTCCAGGTTCCAGTGACGATCGGCGTTTCGACCCAATCAGCATAAACCGTCATGGATAGAGATGGCGAATCTGCTTCATCGAGGCAAAGATTTTCAACCGTCGCAACCACTCGCCAGATGCGCTTGAGCATCGCCATGTTGGAGACCGTGATCCAGCCGGTGGACACCGAAGGCCCATGCCCAACGGTGTCGTACTGCCCATCAAGCCACGTGATGCCATAGTTCGGCCCGGAGCTCGCCACCACGTCGAACGGGTCGATCATGAAGTAATCGTCACCAAGCACCATAGCGTCTTTGTAGTGATACGAAAGTGCGCTCTTGTCGACGCTCCAGCGCTTCGAGTCGTACCAATAGTTGAACTGCTTGTAGTCGGAGAACGATGCGCCGAGCGTCATCATGATCCGGATGACAGCCCGCCTCTGGTCGACGTTGACGGCGATCGTTTTGTCCGCCGCGGTGATCATTCCGTCGATTCCGTCGCCGATATAGGACATGCTCAGGGTGCGGTCTACCAGCCACCAACCCTTGTTGGTTCGGAAAATAACGCCGATTGGCGTCGTCTTGCACGAGTTCACCTCGTACAAACCCATCTGATTCGATAGCAGTTGAAGGGCACCGAACGCCTGCACCGGCTGCCCCGTCACGCTTGGGCCGTAGCCCTCGATCGCGTACACCCCGCGATTCGTGAAAATCATCAAGCACGTCTCGTTCGAGGCAAGGCCAAGCCCCGGTTCGGGCAGCGCAAAGTTTTGCGTTTGCTGCGCCCACTCGATGCCGCGTCCGCCCGTCGCCGGCTTCGTATAATAGACGTTGTTGTCGTAGCTCGAGATTGCGAAAAGCCGATCGCGATGCGCCTCGAGAACGCGACACGTTGGCGCCGCTGAATTCTCGAGCTCTCCGCCCTGGACATATAGCTGGTCCGCCGTGCTAGGCGGCTCGGCCGAAATTCCAACGGATGCAGTTGCGTTGCCATTTACCGGACTGAATGCACCGACCTGCGATGAATTCGTGTTCATCTGCGCCACGAGGAAGTAAATTCCAGGCGTGTTGGAGTTGGTCATGTAGATCCAAACCTCCATCGAGTTCTCGAAGTAATCGGCACCGCTGCACATGCCGGAAAAGCACGGTGGGGCCGTGACCGTCAAAACGATCTGCAAAATCGGAGTTCCCGGCGTGAATGAGAAAACATCTCCGGCGCGCTGGGCATAACTCGGCGCGCTGAAGTAGCGCTGACCTGCTGCATCCAACCACGTGTAGACGGCGCGAAAAAAGTATTGATTGCCGTTTACGAGCGAGCCACCGGTGCCACCTCCGACGATCGATAGGATGCGCGGGCGGCAAAGGATGCCAGCCTCGAAAGTTCTTCGCCCATCGGTCGCGAACATGGCGCCACCCGCGAACACAGTGAGCGACCCAAACGCGCGCGACGCCCATCGGTAAGCATCGGCGAAGTCGAGCTTGATCACCTCCATTTGGTAGTTTGTGAACAGCGGCGTCGGGCGGTTGCCGAGAGCTGATCCGCGTCGCGTCGTTAAATAGTAAACGTTCCCCGCCACGCAGCCGCGGGGGAGAAACATTTCCACCGCCGCAAATCCGCTCGCACCCACGTTGTTGGTATCGAACACCGGGGCCGAGAGATCGGTCGCCCAATTCGCCGCGACCATCGGGAGGCGGTACAGGTCGGTTGCACCCTGCGAAACGCTCGAATCGATCTCGAGCAGGAAATATCCGTAGTCGACGCCGCTCCCGAGCGCCGGGTCAAAGTCGCACTTAACGGCGGGGAAGTACACACGACCGTTGATAGTGAATAGCCGTCCGATGTTACGCACACCTGGAGCGATGAATGGCACGCCGCCGGTTTTTCCAGTTGGCGTCATCGCGCCCGCCACCACATCGCCGCGATTCCAAAACACGCCGCTGTTGAAGGCGGGGATAGCGCCGAAAACGACCGTCTCTACCGATGCGCTCGAGAGCAAAACCACGTCCGGCGTGCGCAGCGTGAACGAGAATGGCGTGATGATCGGGCACATCGTGCCGAGCGTCGCCACGTTTGCTAGCGTCGACGCATTCCAGATGTCGACCGTTTGGATGTCCGCGTTCAGGTACGTGATCGCGAGCACGCCGAAAGCCGCATCGCAGTTCAGGTCATCGATCGCGCTGCCAAATAGATGCGCATTTCCGGAGTTGGTCACAATAAGCGATGAATCGTACGTCCTGATCCGGGCTTGATTTGGCGACGCCGCAAGGGTTGCGGCCATGAAAATATTTGTGCCGTTCGTGCACATGCTGAACGTCTTGGCAGCCGTGAATAGAGTGATGAAGCTGCTCATCACCGGATTGGCTACGGACATGTCGACGTACGCACCGATCACGTCGTTTTGGCCAACAAATGCCAGGTTCCTGCAAATAAGGAAGATGTACAGACGATTGCCCATGGCCAGGCACTGGAGCTTTGCCTGAAAACCAAAGCCAGATCCGCCAGTATCGGTAAAGCCACTAGCGTAGAACCCCGGGGGCGTCGGAAACTGCGTTGTGTCGATGACGGTCGTATTTGTAGTGATGTCCACCACTCGGAAAAAGACATCACCGTGTGGTCCGCCTGGCGTGTTCCCACCCGTTGCGGTGTGCCAGGCCACGATCATGAAGTTGCCGGACACCGCGCAATCGCTCGTGTGAATCAACGGGTCTGGCGTCAGGTTGCCCAAGCATCCGAGCGTCGGTCGCGGGATTTTCCCGTGTCCCTTCCACGCACCGATAGCAGCGTCCGCTGGAATGTTCTTTGTGTAAGAGAACACTGTGTCGCCTGCGCCCGCCCACCCAGCGCCAGAGCCGAGAGCTACCTGCGTGTTAGCGATACAACCGAGTTCGCCCTGACGCTGGAAGAGTCGCATCTGCGTGCTGGTGATCACGCTCGAGCCGCCTTCTGGGCCAATTCGCTGATTGCTCAGGCTCACGAAGCCGCCGCGGTTCGAAAACTTGCCGATCGAAGTCAGGTCGGCATTTTCGATTGTGAGCATCGCGTCTTTTGGCTCTGGGCGAAATTGCGCCGCAAAGTTGTTCGCCAAGCCATCCACGAAGGGCAGCTGCACCACTTGCTTTTGCAGACCAGCAAGAGGATCGCGCGGCATCAAAACACCCAGAAGTCATAGGTGAAATTGGCGACACCAGCCGGGCGAACGAACACAATCATATTGGCGTCGCTGCTGCGCTCGTAGACCTCGCTACCGGAACCAGCACCGTACACGCGCAGCAAGTGCCAGCCAATCGGAACGCGCCCGAGCTTGTGCGCGACGTTCACGCCCTGACCTGGCGCAATGATGACGCCCGTGATTCTCACGCCCGTCTTGACGTGGTCAGGAACATTCGTATCAATCGCGCGCTGTGCCGCCTGTTGCGCTGCGTCGCTCCCAGAGCCGAGCCCGCGCCGCTTGTCAATAATCGTCATCGGGCCCTCGGTAGTCGTAGGCCCGGACATTGCGCGTGCTCCCATTCAGCAGCGGCACCACGCGCTGCGCCTCGCTCACATCCACCGGAGTCCATGCGCTGCGGAAATTGGCCAATAGCGCCTGCTTTTCCGCCATGAGCACGGAGACGCTCGACTCCTCTTTGTCCTTGCACTTGATGGCGGCTGTCACCACCAGGTATTCATCCCAGCCGGCCAACATCGGTATCGCGCCCGCGGTGAGATCAGCCATTTGCAATGCAGGCTGATAGTAGAGCGTGAGCGTGTATGCAGTGTCAGCAGGCGGGAGCACCTCGATCGTCAGGAATCCGGTCGAATTGATCAGGTCACCGCATAGCCAATACGCCACCGGGCGCCCCGTGCGTCCGCTGCGATCCATGTTTTGAACCTCGCGCAGCGAAACCGGCACCAAGAAATTGTCCGACTTGATGCGCAGACCGCGGAGCTTCTTCATGGCGGACAGGCCGCCGAAGTTCAGACGCGATTGACCAGCCGAAAGAAAGGTGTCCTGCACCGACACCAGCAAATCTTCCCATTCAGCGCACGCAATACCGTACAGCTCTTGAAACGCCTGCTCCAAGTAGTTCTGCACCTCGCTCGACGAAACGAAAAGGGAGCCCACCATGTCGGCACGCTCCCTTACCCGTTGCTCTAGCGTCGTTACGTTAAACGCCGGAACGCCCATGTTTAGTATTCGTCGGTTTCGCTCGGGCCATCCGCGTCGCCCTCGCCTGCCTCTTCATCGTTGCTGCATTCGTCCATGGCCGCCTTGAACGAGTCGGCCGCTTGCGCGAACTTCCCGCCATCGAGCGCGCGCTTGAACGCCCGCAGATGCTGCTCGAGCATCGATTCGTCATCGGTCGAATCGGAGCCCTCTTTCGAGGGCCCGTCATCGCCGAGTGATTCCACCAAACCGCGAGGTAGGTCCATGGTCAGCTCGGGAGCTTCACGGTCATGACCGAGATGTCGAATGAGATTTGGTCGGTAACATCGCCCGGGGCAACGGCGGTGCCAGAAGCATTCACGACACGGAACGTCACGTAGTTGTTGGCCGATGTGGTATCGACCAACTCCAAGAACGTGGCGCTAGTCGCCGCTTTGATCAGGGTGCCGACCGCCGACACGATTTTCACCGTGTTGATGTTCGGTTTGACGCGGTAAAGCCCCGTGCCCTGTTGTGTGACGACGAAGCCTTTGCCGGAGTTGATGGTCGGGGTCGCGCCATTGGTCGCAAATCGGCCCTTGATCAGCAGAAGTTCGGGTTGATTCGCCCGCACGCCGCCGTATTGCGGTTTCGAGCTGTTCGCGACGCCAGCCATTAGTCCCTCATTTCGGTGATCACGCTGGCGCTCATGATGGGGAAGGTCATGCCCGTGCCGGCCTTCGTCACCGTAATCGTCACTACGTCACCAGGCAATAGAATGAAGTCAGCATCCGCCGCCGCTCCGTTCACGTCGCCAGAGGCCCAAAGGTCGCGAGACGCGAACGCCGCCACGTCCTTTGCCGGCGTAGCGTCCGCCGTGTAGGTGGCGATGATCTTCTGAGTGGCCGGAGCCGCGATGTGTCGGACGGCAAATACTAACGAAAAGTTGTTGGTCGCTGCGCCCGTGACGGCGGTACCGGGCGAGAATTTTGCCCCAATGACACGCATCTTGCGCCGAGCGACGAAGATCGGTTGCTCGGCAAGCGCGGTGGTCGTTGTGAGCGCGGCAATGGTGCTGAAATAGGGCTCCTCACGGAAAGCTTCCGCGGCGTCTTGCGGGTTGAGCGCAGCGACCAGCAGACCCTTCAGCGTATCGAGTGCATTGAAAAAACTCATGGTCTTGCCTCAGGTCGGAAGCGTGATCCGGATGTTGTCGAGCGGGGAGCGGCAAACCAGTTCGCCATTCCAGCCGATTCGAATTTCGTACGAGTCGTTCCCCGGATCGATCAGCATGTCTCCGCCGATGTCCTTGGTGATGAATCGCGGCGCGCCCTTCAGCGTCCAGAAGTACCAGCTATCCTTGTTCACGGCCAAAGCGGTCGTGTCCGCGAAGTTCTGGTCCGCCACGATTCGGATCTCGCGGCCACCCGCGTAAATCTTCAGCGAGTCGAACGCGAACGTTCCTAGCTTGATCGGTTCGCGCACCACTTTCGCCCCGAGTTCCAAGCTCAAATCGGCGAAGCGATTATAGTTCAGCCAGATCATATCCGGCATCGAGCCCTCCAGGCGCCCGCGAGCGATTGCGCGCTCGAGAGACTCCGCGAGGCCGAAGCTGGAACCGTCGAAGAAAACGCCAGCGAGACGCGACGGGAAAATCGAGCGGTCGACGCTGTTGAACGGCGTCGAGAGCCCCGTGCGCACGGTTGGGATCCATGCGTTGGTGCCGTTGATGCTGTTGCCGAAGCTGCCCTTGAAATACATCTGGTCGGCAGCCGTGACGCCCAACGAGCCAGCGCCCGTGAGCGGATCGCCATTCACGATATCGAATGTCAGCGTGTTGGTGTCGTAGTTGACCGACTGCACCACCGCGTACCCGAACGCACCGGCACCGGTCCGGAGTGTCGTGAACGGAGAAGGCGCAAAAACGATGCGATCACGAGGTTCGATGTGAACGAGCACCGATTGTGCGACCGTCAGCGTGCTCGACGTGGGGACCGTGACGACGGCTCCCAAGTTGCCCGTGCCGTCCGATTGAAGGTCGCCCGCAAGGCGCTGAATCACCTTCATGAACCCGGCGTCGACCTCGGATTCCTTCGCCGACATGTACGAGCCCTGGTCGCCTTGGCTGGCTTCCAGTGCTTCACGGTCGATCGAAATCAAATGGTAATCACGCTTGCGCGTCACCTCGAAGAACGTGTATTGCGAGCCGCTCTTGGCTTCGAGCGCGTCCGCAAACGTGTGGGAAGTGCCACCGCCCGGAGCGGACCGGATCGGGACTTCACCCTTGCGGCCGTAGAAGTCGGCGCGCTTGGTCAGCCAGGCCCAAAAGGGTTGGTCGCGCTGGCCGTAGAGCTTGATGCGTTTTTCTGGAAAGAGAGTCTTGAGCCCGGCGTTGAATATCGCGGGAGTCAGCGGTGTCGGCATTGAGAGTCACCTGGGGGTCAGCTGTTGAAGAGAGATTGAACCCTTCGCATCGCCTCGTCCCGGTCGAACTCGGTGTCGTCATCGTCCGCTGGCGGACGGATGGCGCGAGTAGCCGTGTCGGCGTTGGAGAGTCCTGCCTTCGGCTTAGCAGCCCCAGGTTTCGCCGCGCTGTTCGCGGCCCCGGCCTGTCCGGGGCGGTAGCCGTGGCGCGCGAGCGCTTTGGCTTCCTGAGCTTCAAAATAGTCCAGAACGGTTTTCGGGTCAAGCGCCGTTCCCTTTTCGTACTTGACTTCCCCGAGCTGCCCACCCTCGCGGTAGATGTGCGCGATGTTCTGGAGCACCTTCGGCGCGATCTCGGTCCGCATGTCGTAGTTCTTGATCAGCTCGTACTTCGAGTTCGGATCCGCGATGAGCGACTCCATAGTCGTGATCGCGCGCTGCTCGTACTGTGAAGCCGCCGAAGTCACATCGCGAGTCTTGAGCGAATCCTTCAGTTCTTGCAGCTCTTTCGCCTGCTGAGCGAGCTTCGCCTCGTACGACTGCGAGGTTTTATTGATCAGCTCCTCAGGCGTGTGCTTGCCGTCGTTCAGGATCCATTTCGTGAGCCGGTCGACGTTCCAGCCGAGCTTTTCCATCACCCGAAGCGGCTCGGTTTCAGCTGACTTGATCAGGTCCGCCCATTCCGCTTCGGTTTTGTTGATGCGCGTCGCCGCTGTCTCGATGGCCTCGCGGTGATCGGCCTGCATCTTTTCGAATGCCGCGCGCTCGCCCTTGAAAGCGTCTACCTTGCCGCGCAGGCGCTTGCCTTCCGCGGTTAGCTTCGCAAAGGCGGCATCCAGCTTATCTTGGCTGAGCTTGCCATTTTCATCGCTCAACTTCTTGCGGCGATTGGCCTCGCGCTCCTCCTCGGTCGGCTCCAGCTTTGGACCTTCCGGCTCGGGCTTGGCTTCGGCTTCAGCCGGCGGCTCTTCCGCGTTTGAGTCGTTCGCGCCAGTGACCCGGCGCATTTCATCGAATGCAGCCGCGCGGTCGAACTCGCCGCCATCGTCCACCGCAATGTCTGCCACGGCCGGAGCCGCGTCACCTACTGCCGGCGCTACAAGCACCGCTCCCGCTTCGCTCATTGTAAAGGTGCTCCTGGGGTCAATCCGTTAGGGGGCAGCGCCATGGGGCCGGCTGCGCCGGGCGTGAAGCCATTTGGGGGCAAGGCAATCGGGGCTGGGCCAGCTGCGGGCAGCGCGCCTGGCTGTGGCGCCGCGGCACCGGCGGGACCGCCCTGCGCGGTCTGCATGCGCACGGCCGATTGCATGAAGCGGCGGACCTTGGAGAGGTTCTCCGCCGGGTAGCCTTGCAGCGTCGCTTCGACGTACATTTCCTGAGCAACAAACAGGACCGTATCGAGCTTCATCTCTGGCTCGGGAGCGAGTTGCGGTCCGCCGTCGAGCATGCTCTGCACCATCTTCTGAGTCAGCACGCGGTTGGCCGTCTTGCGCCGGATAAATTCCTGCATGTCCGGATGATCCATGCCTTGCAGCACTTCGGATGCGTCGCTGATCAGGCCAGCCTTCGTCAGGCGCTCGGCCATTTCGATCGCGGCCTCGGGCGAGTCGCCCAGCAGCGAAGTAGGCATGACCTGCAAAACGAATTCGTCTTCCTCGATGTTCAGGTCTTTGTGGAAGTCGATTTCGGTGTAGGCGTTGTCGCCGAACGACTTCACTTTGATGCCTCGCACGTCCTGCGAAACGCGCAAAACGAGCCGTGCAAGCTCCATGTGCATCTCTTCCCATTCGCGGGTCACAATTGCGAAGCGCTCGCTCTCGATGTCCTGGTGCACGAGTTGCGCTCGGCCGCTCGTGAAGCCGGTTGGCTTTTGAGACTGCGCCGTCATCTGCGAGACGCCTGCGATCTCGTAACCCTTTTGGTATAGGCGATCGAGATGCTCATACACTTCAGGATGTACTACTGCTGGCGCGCGCACCTCGGGCGCCTTGCCGGTGTATTGGATGATCGTTCCTTGCACGTCGGTAATCGTGCCCTTGGCAACGTTCGAAGCTCGATCGCAAAAAACGTACGGATTCGAGAGCAGCTGCATCGCGCCCTGAATCTTGCGCACGAGCCGGTTGATCTCGAGCTGAATGCCCTTCAGCTCCTCGGCGAGCCCCATGCCCCACATACCCAGCGGCGAGGTGCTCCAGCGAATGAACACGTACGGATGCCACGTGTGCGTCCACGGCTCTTTGATGAGCGTCACGCCATTCGCGCTCTTCACGTAGAGCCCATCGTCTGCGCCCTCCTCGCTCGCGGTGTGGTACGCCTCTTCAACGCGCACGAGGTCAGAAGCATAGCGGTCGTACACCGCGTTGATTTCTTCGTCCTCATAGTTGAATTGCAGCGTCGGAATGCTGGCAATTTCATCGGCCTTGTCCGGATGCTGCGCGAGCAGTACGCCGCGGTCGACGTACTTGTACTGATAGATGTTGCGCGGCTCGCGGTGCATGCCTTCGACGTTGTCGACGACAACCTCGGGCGTGAACACGCGCTCGATGATGACGCGCTTCTTTCCCGGCATGCATTTGAGACAACCGCTGCCCATGATCGCCGCGTCCAAGAACGCCTGCGATGTCTTCTGGTAGACCTTCTCCGAGTAGAAAATCCCCTTGATGTATTGCTCCAGCTTGCGTGCCTTCTGCTGGACCTTGAAGTCGGCGCCGCTCGTCTGGAACCAAGGCTTGGGGCGGTTCTTTGCGATCTTGGATTGCACCGCGTTGCACATGTTGCGCACGATGTTCAGCGACAGCGGCGAACCAAGAGAACCGTCAATGGTGAAGCCGGTGTGAGGACCGAGCCCGACCATCGCGAGGTTGCGATACATGCGCATGTGCGACAGGTTCGCCAGGCGGAACAAATCTTGGTCGCGCTTGATCAGGTCGATTGTGGCCTTCACGGCTTCGCCCGGTTCATCTTCGGTCCACCATTGGATGGCCGGCGTCCCGGTGCCGGGCGTGTCGGTCGGCATGCTCATGACGCCTCGTACAATTCTTCATGCAGGCGCTTGCGAATCTTTGCCGCTTCTTCTTCCAATTCTTCCGGCGTCGTGAACTTCGTCGCCGGTGGCGGAGCGGCAAAAAAAGCGAACTCGAATTCGATGTCTTCGACCTTACAGCGAATCACGCCAAGCTCCTTCAGCTGGCGCGCCAGCTCCACAATTTCACCAATTGTGCGCGGCGTCTTGGCCATCGTCCCGATCCTCCCCGATGCTGAGCAGCTCAAAAGGGACGTGAATGTCGTCATCGTCCAGGTCGTTGTACTTCGAAACGCCCTTCGGCTTTGGCGGCTCCGGCGTTGCGAGATAGCGGCCGCAGAGCAGTGCGAGCATTGCCGCCAAATCGCAGTGTCGCCCGTCCGGCGTCACGCTCAGATGGATCTTGATGCCAGCGCCGCCTGCGCGCTTCTTCAGCCCGAGCAGGTCAGCGCGGAGCCGCGCGTCGGGCGGTATCTCGAGCATGCCGGCATCGAAGCGCGTGCGCATGCTCTCATACATGCCGAGCTTCAGGGCGGGCGTGATCGTGATTGGAGACACCAGGATGCCCATATCCAAAGCAATGTCACGCAAAGCGTCGGCCATATATTGGTCTGTAAGCAACACCTCCACATGGTACTTCTCCAAGATCGGCTTCATCTCCGCGAGCACGGCCTTCGGCGAAAGTGGGTTCGACGGTGAGCCCGTCCACTCGTGCGTCATCGCCACGCGGAAAATCATGTTGTCGGTCGTGTCCGCGATGCCGAAGCTCCAAGAATTGCCGCGCGTGCCCGGATCCATGACGGCCGTGTAAATGCGCGCCGGGTCGTAATCCAAAATCGCCTGGTCAGCGGAGCGCGTTGCCCCGTCGACAGACTGCGCAGAGAGCAGTGAGGTTTCTGGATCACGAAACTCGGCGAGCACATCCGTTTTGTAGGCTTCAGGATCGAGCGCCAATAGCTCAGCGACGCGCTCGGGCGTCCAGTTGAACGGGTTCATGAGCGGGCCCGGCGCGCGCACCACGCAGGCCTTCTGATTTGCGTTCTCCCAATTCGCCTGCACGAGGTTGTACACGAAGCCCGTGGGACCAACGGGCGAACCGATGTACATGATCATCGCGCCGTCCAGCATGCGCGAGCGCACCGCGCGTACCATCTCCTCAAGGTTCACCACCGTGCCGTCTTGCTCAGTCGCGATGCGCGGCGCTTCGTCGAAGATCACCCCAGCGGACCACCTACCGACTAGAGACGCGCCAGCCCGGGAGGCAGGAACGACGCGGATCTCGATTTCGTGGCCGCTGGGATGTCTTACGAAGAGCGAGTCGGCCGTGGGTTGCCGCGTGAGCAGCCCCTTCAGCGCTTCGCTCGCCTCGATCGCGCCGCGGATGTAGCCGTACGCGGCATTCGCGAGCTCGGCCGTCACGGACACGATGCTGATACGCGGCACCTCGCCGGGGCGGATGTTCTTGCCTGCGCCGCGGTCGAGCCGTACCGTCTGGCTTGCATAAATCGCCGCCGCGCACGCGATGAACGTCTTGCCGCCGCGCGTGCCGCTCATTACGCACAGCTCTTTGATGGGCTTGGCCGGCTGAATGCCACCGAAGCTCGAGAGCACATCAAGCGGAACGGGCTTGCCCTCGATCGCGCGCAGGATGCAGCGCTGCAATGGCGTCGCCGTATCGATGCCGAATCCGTCCGGGTCCATGAACAAGGACTCGAGCGAGCTGAGCAGCCTCAGCCGTTTGGATTCGGAGAGCATGCTCATCGAACGCGCGTCTTCTTTTCCCGCTTCTTGGCGTACGCGATTGCGACGGCTTGCTTCACCGGCTTGCCCGCTTGAACTTCGGCGCGCACGTTCGAGCTAAATGCCGCCTTCGATTTTCCTGACTTCAATGGCATAGCTTCACTCCGTTACCGGTACTCGACCCAGCGAATGTTCGACCAAGGCACGAGAATCACGCCGTCAATCCAAATCCCACGATCGCGATCGTCCTCGGTCAGCAGTGCCTGCTTCGCGCTCACTTCACGGAGCGGCTTCAGGTCACTGCCAAGTCGACCGATGTCCGCGAACTTCACACGGTCGAGCATCGGCACGGAACGCACCGGCAGCACCGGCGGCTCACTTGCGCCAGTCTGTGCCAGCTTTTCGGCGACGGCCGCCTTCGAGTACGGGCTACCCTTGGCCATCACTGAAGCGCCCCCTCGCGCTCGCGCTGCGCGATCATCTCGGTCACCAGCTCCGACTCTTTGGCCAGTGCCGCGAGCACTTGCTTCAGGTCCGGCGCGCTCTTGTCCAGGCCATACTTCGCATTCATGCGCTGCATCACCATCTTGTGCACGCCGGCCAATTGCTCGAGCAGCCTCACGGGGACGCCAGGCGTCGGCTCCGCGTCGTACTCATCCCACGCGCGATTGATGGCCTTCAGAGCTTTCTCTTCCAGCTCGAGCAGGACGAACTCACCGCGCGATTGTGCCACTGGCGCAGAATGTGTCATGGCACACTTGGCACATCAAGATATATGTAATTCACTGTTGACTATGTGCGGCGCAAACATCATGCTCTGGTGATGGCGGATACAGACGTGAAAGCAGTGATGACGCTGGTCGTCCCGGTCGCGCTCATGGCGGAACTCGACGCCGAGGCTCGGCAAGAGGGGCTCACAAGGTCGGCGCATGTACGCAGGATCATCGCGCGGCGAGAGCCAGTGCAGCTCAGCCACTTCAACCGCGCCGTGCGCGAACTCGAAAATGTTGGCGGCGGCGCGGCGGCGGAAACCCAGAAAGGCCACAAATGAAAGCCCCGGTGCAGAAGCCGAGTGAGCAGATTCACACCATCTGGCAACACCTGCTCATGAACGCAGCCGCCAAGCAGCAATGCCCGGTTGAGCAGCTCCCGATCCAGGCCGTGCTCGCGGCGCGGCTCGAAGCGCACGAACGATACTTGGATTCGGCCGACCAGAACAAGCCGATCGTGAGCTTGCAATGAAGGCGCTGTTCATCATCGCGCTTTGGCTGTTCGGGTGCGGGTCGGACTTCTCCAGCTCGCTCCCATCCGATGCCGGTGCCAGCATGGACGCGCTCGGAAAACCGGCGCCCATCGTCTGCCCGTCATCGCCGTACTACCTGCCGCGCCAGTGTAAAGACCTCTACGCGGTATGCACTTGGCCGACACCGCAGTACTTGGACCCCTACAATCCGAACGCGGCCCCGCCGGTGCAAAACTGCGAATGCGCCGCCGACGGTGGATGGAACTGCTGGTGATTTCCTGCCTCTGCGTCACGCACGAGCGGCACGAATTCATGCCGTGGGTTGAGCATCAATTCCTGAAGCAAAGCCCGGTGAATATCCAGCGCAGCTTCGAGCAGGAATTCGAGCTGGTGATTTTGGATAGCAGCCGCGAGCCATGGCAAAGCGACGTTGCGAGAGTGCTTCACGTTCCAGGTCAGCCCGGCATTTCGTGGAAGCGTGAAGTCGCGCTCAGCGCCGCCCGCGGGAACTTCATCACATGGTTCGACGACGACGATTGGCAGAGCCCAGAGAAACTGCAAAAGGTCCGGAGCCTGAGCGGCGGATCCGACGCCGTTGGCACCCGCCACGCCTACATGTACTCCACCGTATCAGGCCAAGCCGCGCTCTACGAATCGACCTACGAGCCGATCATCTTCAACTCGGGCGTCTACCGGAAAAATTCCGTGCCGCAAAATTTCGATCCGACGCGCATCACCGCCGAGGACACCGAATGGCACGAGCGCTGGCTAAAAACCAGGCCGAGCTACGTCACCCTCGGTGAACCCATGCACGCCTGGCTTTGCCACGAAAAGAACGTCACGAACCGGGCGAACTCGCGCTTCTTCGAACTGCCGAATCCGATTCCATTCGATGATTGGGAGCGGGAGTTTTTGGATCGGTTGAGGGTGGGGAGATAGGGCCTGGATTTTTATGCGGCGACGGGATGGGTCCCCAAAACGACCTCACCTCTCGGGCAAACCGCAGGGTACGTGGTGATCGACCCCCGTAGGGGTGGCGCCCGGCATTGGTTAAATCAGCCGGCCGATTCTCATAATATGCCTTGCATGTGTTCGCATATGTCCTATGCTGTCTGGCATGCACAACGCAATCGCCCGCATCGATTCCGAAATCGCCACTCTGCGCGCAGCCGGCAACATGGGTCGGCAGATTCGCCGCCTGCTGGCTCGTCGGATGGCCCTGCTCTTGGCGTACGGCTGACCATGCTGCGCGACATCGCACTCGCCGATTCGGCCTATCTGCTCCGGCTGTGGCGCTACCTACACGCCCGACGCAACCTGGCCAGCGTGCTCGCCCCGCGCGCGCCGCACCCCGACGCCAGCCTGCTCAGGCGCCTCACGGTCGAGCTAATCCAGCGCGGGCTGCTGTGATGGCTGGCCTACCGCGTCGGCACGGCAGAGAGCGGCCTGGGCGGACTGCGGCGCCAAGCGAGCCCGACATCCTCTGGCTGGTCAGACTCGCCGCCGCGAAGGAGCAGCTAATACGAGCGCTCTGGGCCGAGTCAATCCGCTCGGGTAGGTCGGAGCATTGGGTGGCGCGCGAGTTTGAGCGGCGGTTGGGCGTGCCGCCGATCACCGCGTGTAGCGCGCGCGGAGCTCCAGCCACTCGTCCAGCGGCAACTCGTCGTACGCCCTGAGCACACCGCGCAGCTCAGACACGAGCCGCTCTAGTTTCGTGCTGTTGGTGTGGCCGAGCCGCGCAGCCTTGCGCTCGATCAGTCCGTGCCCAATCAGTTCGAGCTTGCTGGCGCCCCACGAATCAGGATCGGCGACAGCGACACCGTGCAGGTGCTTCTGGCGATTCATGGCCTTGCCGACCAGCCACTCAATGCGGTCGAGCTCGGCAGAATCACGAGCATCCGGGTCGGAAAGCTCTGATATTTCTCGCAAACTTAGCGGCATGTGACGTGCTATGCGCGCGCGCGCGAAGATTTTTGCGGATCGGGATTGGACCTCTGTTTCACGTGCAACGCTCCAATCTGTGTAGACCGAGTACACCTGTGCACACCGCCAAAATATCCAGGTGTGCACAGGTTTTCTCTAATCATTACCATTACATTACTTACTGTGTAGACTTGTGTTAACTAGGGTAAGGGTCAAGACGTTGTTTGTAGTGGGGTTTGTCGGATCATGTTTTCGGTGCGCACGGTCGACACAGTGACCATTTTCCTGCTTACATTTCGCACACATAACCCGTGCATACTTACTCGATGGCAGGTAGACACGGCTGGCCCTGAATCGGATAGTAGCGTTTTTCAATGCGCCCGAAATTGCGGGCACGACGCCATGGATAGCCGAGGATTCGCAGGCAGACTCCGACCCGTGTTTGCTCTGCTCTGGACCATTTTGCCGCATCGAGCATGAGAGCACCGGCCAGCACATCGCCGACCGTGAACCCCTGCCGATCGCCAGCCACGACCCATTGCGCGATTTTGCCCTCCCAATCGTCGCTGGCATGCCGGGACGCCTGCTCCTCCCTGACCTCAGGCTGCATTTCATCGCTCGGCCACCATTGCGCACTGGCCTCAAATAGGACGCGCGCTTCGGCCCAGAGCTGGTCTCGGTCTGCGATGAGTGCCGCGCGGTCGAGTTTGTGGGTCACGACGGGCCAGAATCGCCTCCCACCGCTCGCGTCGTGCAGGTAGGCCTCCTCGTTCGTCGTCGCCGCGAAAACGAGCTGGCGGGGCCGCGAGACCTGAAAGCGACCGTACGGCGGGCGGTACTTGTCCACGGTGCGCGTCACGAAATCCTTGACGGTGGTCAGCTCCTGCCGGCGGAGCGCGTCGAGCTCGCCCACCTCGGCGATCCAATTGCCCTGGAGCATGTGGCCAGCGGCGGGATTTTTGATATCTGGGAGCGACGGGAGGTACCAATCGCCGGCGAGGATTCGGAGCGCAGAGGATTTGCCTAGCCCCTGCGCGCCCTCGAGTACGAGCATGTGGTCGGCCTGGCATCCAGGGCGCATGACGCGGGCGATGGCCGACACCATCCACCATTGTCCTACAGCGACCGAATACCGCGACATCGGTGTGCCGAGGTAGGCAGTGAGCCACATGCCGAGCCGTTTTTTGCCATCCCAGGTCAGCCCGGCCAGGTATTCGCGCAATGGGTGCACGGTGCGCATGCGCGCGGCGGACACGATTGCGTCCTGGACTGTGCCTTTTTTCAGCGTGATCCCCTTGTGCCGTGCGAACCAATGGTGCACGTAGGTCGCGTGGTGGTCTGCGACCTCCTGCCCGGGGAGCGGCCGCTCGAGTCCTGCCATCTCTGGCACCCGAGCTGACCAATAGATGCGGTCGGAAAAATCATCGTAGGTCAGCGAGCCGGCCCAGGCATCGTGGTTGGCGAGGATGATCGCCGCGTTGCCCACGTCCGGTGTGATGCGGCCGTCCTGGTCGCAGCGGAGCTCGAGACCCCAATCTGTGGGCGGGATTTTGTGAGCCGGTCGCTTGGCCTTTTTCTTCCTGGCCGAGTCGATGTCGATCGGGTCGGTCATGCGCGCACCCGGCGTCGCGCTGAATTCTCGGCAATTCCCAGCGAGCCTTGTCCGTTCGCTTTGCGCCGCATTGCAATTCGCCGCCTGGCCAGCGTGGCCTGATAATCCTGGTCGGTGTAATCTGCGATGTCGGACCAATCGTCAGGCAGATGTGCGCGCCGAATGTAGCCCAGCGTCCTGATTTGCCGCATGAGCTGCTCCCGGATTGGATCGAATCTCACGCCCTCGCCCCCGGCACCGCGAGCCTAATCCATGATTTCACGCCTGATTCGTCGAAACTGCACTGCCAACCGTCCGCATGTAGCGCGGCACCTGTTGTGGACGGACCCGCGTAAATCTCCCAAATCTCATACGGCCCCGCCGCTGGCGTAGTCGCCTGGAGCCGCCGCGCGAGAGATCGAGCATCCGCCTCAGTGCGCCGCTCGCCGCAGGTTTGGCCGGCTGCGTCGAGCACGCGCCAGGGGAATTCGTCCGTCAAGGTGCGCTCGCTTTCCATAGCATTTCCCTCGAGCCGCTCCCGTTCACGCTAGGCTGGAAAGTGGCAAATGGCTCAAACGGAAGCCAGGATGCACCCTCGTTTTCGCAGACCAAAATCTGACCGCGCCGCGCGTGGCACCACGCTGCCAATTCCTGATAATTTAGCCTAGAATGTACGTAGTAACTGCCCGCTTTGTTGTTGTACGGAGGATCCACAAACCACGTGGCGGGCATGTCGGGAGCGAGCGAGTAGTCGCCCTCGATTACCCGCCAATGTCGAATGTGATCGACCTGCGAGGCCACCCGTTCGCGCAAGGCGGGTGTCCACCCCTCGAATTGTCGATGCAGTGCGCGCAGCTGCCTGCGCCCCGCAGAGAGCGTTCTGCGCGGAGTTGAGCACGCGCTGTTCATGCTGAATCCGACGAGCCAGCGGGCTCCCTGTGGCACCCACGGGGGCAGATCATCAACGTCATCCACCTCCGGAATCCGCCGCACCTCTGACGCCTTCGCGCCAATCAGGTAGCGCCACATCTCGCAAATCGTCGGGTATTTTTCGACGAGCACGACCTGACGCTCGGGATAGCGCAAGCTGTAGCCCGCCGCTCCGGCGAACGGCTCCACGATTGTGTCGTATGCCGGCGCAGGATAGCGAGGAGCCGCGCGCCACTTACCCCCGTAGTAGCGCCAAAATGGCTTGAGCCCGCTCACCGCGCGCCGCCCTGCGCTCGCTTCCTGCCGCTCTGTTTCCGCTCGCTCTGCTGCCGCACCCAATCGGCACGGACCATTGCCACTCCGCGGCGAATGAGCTCGGTGAATGAGATGCCCATCGCCTCGGACAGCAGCCGCACGGTCACGGCGTCCTCGGGTTTGAGCAGCAGATCGAACCGTTCGGGGTGTTTTCTGGGGCGCATTTGGGTCACTACGTATGCACCGAGTACGTAATTGTGTCAATACTAGCTGCGATGGTCCGGAGCCACATCGTGCAGCTTTCGCGCGCGTCGGGCGTACGGCTACACCAGACGAGTTGAGCGCATGCTGGCCGTGGGTCGCCGCCGAATCGCTGGCGTCTGAGCTGCGCGCGTGGGGGCTGCTCGCCAAAACCTGGGGCTCGATCACTGTGGAGGCGGCGCTACCATGACCGCCCGCTGGATTTCGCTCCCGCTGGCCTGCTACGAGGACGGCGGGAGCCCGTCGCGTGAGGAGCGCGCGATCATGGCCCTGGCCGAGGGCGATGTGCGGCGCGTGCGGACGCGGCTCGGAGACGAGCTGGACGCGGTGTGGGACGACCGGCGCTATTTCCGCGCGTGCGACGACGACGGCACGCCGCTGAGCGAGGATGGGCTGGACGTGGTGGCCATCATGGTGCCGGCGCCGCGACCGCCCGGCGCCACCATACCCGAGTCCGAACGCCGAGCTCGAGGCCAGCGCGAGCTGCATCTCAGAATCGACCAGGAGACCGTCACGCGCATCGGCGAGCTGTGCACCGACGCGGGGCCCGGGACGACTCGAGCGGCCGTGATTCAGGCGCTGGTGGCCCGGGCGCACGCGGCAATGCTGGCGGGCAGAAAATTGGCGAAGTCCAAAATCTAATTTTTAGGCCTCGGGTGCGTCATTTTGGAATTGACATTCGAAAAGCATGCTTAAGCATGCTTACCCGAACTTCCGCAACACCATCTCCGGCCTCGGCTCGGGCGCGAATTTCAGCCCGCAGCGTCGGCACTCTGGCCCATCGACGCACCAGCTCAGATTGCAGCACAGCGAGCAGATTTTACGCGAGGGTTTTTCGGCGCCGGGGCGGGAGCCGTTGCTTTCCATTCGCGTGCCGCTGCGTGCGTCGTCGCAGGATTTGCACGCCGATTGCAGGCCGTCCTTCGCGCGCGACGAACGGTAGAACTGCTTGCGGTCGAACCATTGGTGGCATCGGCTGCACTGCTTTTCGGCGGCTTCGTTGTGCTTGTGGCGCACGAGCGCGGCGGGATTTTTGCGGAGTGTCATGCGTTCGGATGCTTTTCCGCTGCCCCATACGCATCAATCCACAGCGATGCCGCGCGCACCCATCGCGCATCTTCCAGCGCTGAATGCTCTGCACCGGCCTGCGAAGGCAACCGATCCTTTTCGATTCCGAGCGAGGCCATGCGTTGCTTCAGGTCGCGGCACCAGAATGGGAAGCCCTTAGGCAAATCGACCATGCGCCCGTAAAGCTGGCAGAGCACGACCCAATCGTAGTCGGCAAAGTACGCCCAAAACTCGGGCTTGCTGCCACCATCGAGCACGAGTTGGCGGATGTCCGTTGCGATTTCCAGCCGCGTCTTCCACGCGCCGAAATCACGGGGCGGCAACAACGGAAGCACATTCGCGCGCACCCAATCGTTGCAGCACTCCGGATCGAACTCCTTCGAAACGGCGTAGTATTCTCGGCCATCATCGGCAACCAGCGCGATGCTGATCAGCTCGATCACGCGCCCATCTTCGGCAAACTCTGTGTCAAAAAACCATTTCGTCATTTGCATCTCCTCAATTCAGCAGCCCGCGCACGGCGCCGCGCATTTACGCCCGCAATTCGATTCGGAACTTTCTTCGCAGCATGCGCGCACGTCGAACACCGCCCGTGCCGCTTGATGTCCCACGGGAACCCGACGCGCCGATACACCTCGCCGCATTCCGAGCACTGTACGCGGTAGATGGGCACGCCTGAGTTTGGCGAGACGCCGGCTGAGCCGAGGATGCGGAGGGTCACGCGCGCTTGCCCCCTAGCAGCCGTCTCCCCTTGGAGCGCAACCGTCTTGCTTGCGCATCGCCTAACGATGACCGGCCAATCAGTTCCGCAATCGGCTTCTGATTCGTGACGGTGCCCAAGTAATTTGGCTTACAATCGGAGCAAATGCATTGCGGGTGATACCTGTGTTTTTTCATGCGCCAATGCTCCAACCGCCACCGCCGCCCGATGCTCAATCTCTTTGCAGATATCCACGTCACGCAAACACTCCCGCGCAAATTCAGCATCCGCCCCGCTCAGCTCGAAGGCACAATAGTAGGCGAACGCGCGGAAGTAGTGCCCGACGTAGCAGGCGACCCAATCGCGCTCGCGTGCCGATTCGGCCTCGCGGATTTGTTTTGCATAGGCCTCGAATGCGTCGACCGAATTGAATATTTCGTGGAGCGTCTCGCGATCCATAATGATCTCGCCGACTTCGGCTGCGACGCGCTTGCGGGCCGTGGCGTGGGAGCGCTCACGGACGCTGGACAGTTGGTTCGGCGTCATCGCTGCACCAATCCGATTCTCGCGCAAACACCTCTGATTTTCATGCCGCACCTTTCGCTTTCAGCTGGAGCCTCTTGAATTCGCGCACCAAAACCCGCTCGACGAACATCGCGCAGCCATTCGCATCGCCACAGAACATCGTCGGAATCTGCCAATCGCTACCGAATTTGATGATCGTACCAAGCACACTCAGCGGGTTGATATTCGACCGCGACAAGCCCAGCGCGACATCGTCGAACGTGCATTCGACGACCAACCACCGCACCGGGAATTCGCGCATCCGCTCAATCTGCGCGATGAAGCGCTCGCGGTCGGTGCCGCAGCAGGACTGAAGCTCGCCGTTTCGCTTGCGCTCGATCGCTACCGCTTCGCTCGCGCCGGCTAGGGAGTAGTCGCCGACAGGGAGTAGTACGGATTCGGTCGTCACGGCTGGGCTGAAGCGCAACGGAATGACCTCCCGCTGATCAATCAGCACATGCGGGCGCTCGGGCGGTGGCTTCGGAGCGCGCGGCATCACGCATCTTTCGGCGAAAAGACGCACTTCCAAGCGCCAACCGGAACATCATGATCGATCCACCACGCTTCACCGAATTCGTTGTGGTGATCGGGCAGTTTGTGACAATCGAAGCCGTCGACAGACAGAATTACGCTGCGCCCTGTTTTGCATGCCCAAGCCATAGCGCCTTGTAGTGTAGTGAATCCGCGGACGGGTGAAATGATGCGACCGCTAGAATGATACAGGCGCACCTTCTTCGGCGTCGTCGCATGGAATAGTGTGCGCGCGTTCACGGCACAACCTCATCAAAATCCGACCGCTCCGCCTCAGCCAAGTGACCCTGCGCGCGCTCCCATTCCGCCGCTTCCCACTCAAGATGCAGCCGATCCTGAATCTTCGCCGCGCGCACCCGGCCGAAGTGGATCTCGAATAGTGCAACCGCGGCATGAACCGCCTTCGCCGCCGGAGCACAGATCTCCGCAATGTCGTCGCCGGTCTCGCCGCGCATGAAGGTAAAAACGAACGAGTCACCTTCGAGCCGCACGGTGCAATCGGTGACGAATTTGCGCTCTTCGGTCACGACGCCCTCCGCATCACCATCCGCGCATACCCAAGCCGCGCGACCCGCGTTTCCAGCGTCGGCCATTCAATCCCGCACGGGCGCCCAGCGTAGCTCGTGAACTGATTGCGTGGACCGACGCCGCACTGCCGCGACATGCGCCACACCGCGATTGCCGCATGCGCCGCGTTCCGAATTGGCCCGAGCTTGAGCCCGACGAATGGCCCCGGGAATTTGCCCGACTTGCCTTCGAGCTGCCAATCGCTCAGTGCGCCCGATCCGGTCGGCCCCGCCTGCACGCGAATCGAAAATGCCGACTCGGACCGGCTGATTGCGACCAACGCTGCGGCCTCGTACTCGTCGCGCGCCTCCTCGGATATGGCAACGGCGATGCGTTCCAGATGCGCCGGCACGCGCGGATCATTGCGCTCCGCCCAGCTCGAGCCGACTGCAAGAATCGCGCAGAGGATTGCGTACGGTGTCACCATGACGCACCTAGGCAGCTAGACACGGCCATGCCGAGGCCGACCGCTGCTAGGAATGCCGCGGTGTAGATTGCGGAGCGCTGGAGGCGGGTCATGCGCTTGCCACGCGCTGCGACCACGCCTGAATCGGCACGCCGTAAGCCTGCAACGCCCGACCCGCAATCGTGAGCCCCGGGCCCCTGTCGCCGCTGAGCAACCGATAGAGGTGCGATACGCTCGTGCTGAGCTGTTTCGCGACCGCCTCCATCCCATGCCGGTCGACCTCGGCCCGCAGAAGCTGCCCGGCCTTTGTAGCTTTCACTTTTCTCGCCATGTGGAGACAGGATGGGCCGAGAAACTTTCGTCGTCAACAGGATAAATAGTTCTTGCGCATCGCCATGTGGCGAATTATGGTTCTCGAGTCAGGTCGGTCGCTGTCCGTAAGACGGCTCATCCCCGCAGTGTGGGCTTCCGACCTGGCCTACCCCAATCGGAGCAATTCTCATGAGTCCAGCTCGCAGAAACCTGAAACGCTCGTATCGCAGGTACGTCAAGTCGGTGCTCGGTCACAACCCGGTCGGCCTGGGTGAGGCTGTCCGAAATCACGCTCGCTACATGGGCTATGCGATGGCCCCGTCGTTCAAATCATGGATTCGCGCGCAGGCCAGCTGAATCATGGACCAACCCTGGGAGAACGTCGGCCCCTGCAATTGCGAGCGCTGTGGAGTCGCCTGCCACGCCGCCGAACTGCACACAGCGAACAGCATCCACCCCGAGCTGTACTGCGCCGGCTGCATTCAGGCGATGGGCGAGCAGCAGGACGAAGCGGACGCGGAGGCGTACTACGGAGGTGAGTCGGTGGGGTCGTATGGGCCGAGTGATGAGCGGGGTGCGTCGTGAGCCTGGACCATCTGTATGACCCGGTCGACATGCTTGATCAAATCGTCCGTGAGCAGGCGGACGAACGACGCGCGCAAAAAGCGTTGCCACAGCCCGACTTCGCCGGCCAATACCAGCGTGAATTCACGGCGCATCAACGCACACTAGAGACGCTCCGCTCAACCGAAGCCGAGCTAACCCGCACGCGCACCCTACTCAATGATGAGCGCGCCGGGCGTGAGCTACAGGCCAATCCGGGCACGGACATTCCGTTTGCGACGCTCGCGTTCCCCGGTGGCGAAGTCACCATCCCAACCCCGACCCGCGCTGACCTGATTCTGTCGGCGAAGCAATGGGCGACAGCCATTCGCGAGCCCGCTGAAGAAAGCCTGAACGCGATCCCGTTTTGGCAGCATTCAACAGCGCAGCGCGTGCGTGAACTGCGCCACATCATCTCATGCTGCGAGCGCATCGAAAAGGCACTGACGAGTGCGGCCACAAATGGCAGGTGATGCTGTGAAAAGCGGGCCTGCGTTTGGCGAGCCGCGGTCGCTGGCCGAGCAGTTGCAACGCGCTGTTGACGAGAACCAGTGCGAGGCGATCATCAATCACCGCACGACGGCGCATGGTCCTGGGCGCGTGTTCGTGCGCCATGTTGGCGACCGGTGCGATGACACTAAAACCACCCTACACCCGACGCTCAACAAGCGATTGTGCTGGGTCCACCGTCACGCGGCGGAGAATTTCAATCGGTCAACCGCGCTGCGGTTTGTGGAGAAAGTTGCGAGCAAGTGAAAAATAGCAATATCGTCCAGCTTCCCCCGGACTGGAAGGCGTCATTTCAGCGGCACGCGATGCGCAGTTCATTTTGCTTGGCGCTGACGCAGCCTATGCTCGAGTTTCTTTGCGCGACGGCAGAAGGTGTGCATTGGGACCGGCGTCTCTACACTCGCCAGTACGGCGTGGCGCGGCCCGATAATTGGCTTGCTTCGTCGCATGCGCTCATCAAGCGCGGCCTGATTGAGCGACTCGGCCGAGTAGAGATTGACGCAGTCAGCATGACCGAAGACGCGGTCACCTCTCATTACAGACTCGCCCCTGCTGGAGCGGCGCTAGTGGCCCTGCTCAAGGTGGCCGGGATATTCGTCGAGTCCGATACCGCGCTCCAGAGAAAGGGGGCCGACAAATGACCATTCAAGACGTGCTGGCCGAAGCGGCTGAGCTGGCGTGATGAGCAAACCGGACATCGCGAAAGCGCCCGTGACATCACTCGCACTAGCCGCCACTGTGCCGCCGATGTTCACGCCCGAGCAAACCCAAATGATCCGCGACACCTACGCAAACGGCGCGTCCGCTGGCGAGTTCGCGGTGTTGATGGAAATCGCGAAGGCCCGACGACTGAACCCGCTTCTGCGACAAATCCACTTCGTGAGCCGACCCGACCGTGACAAGGGGCGCGATGTTTGGTCCGCGCAGGTTTCCATTGATGGGCTCCGCTCCGTTGCCGACCGCACAGGCATGTACGACGGACAAGACGAAGCCGAGCACGAATACGACAAAGAGGGCCTCCTCACGCTCTCCCGCGTCAAGGTCTACCGCAAGGGTGTGTCGCGTCCATTCGTCGGCGTGGCTCGCTGGTCTGAATACGTTCAGACTAAGCGAGATGGCTCGCCAACGCGCTTTTGGAATACGATGGCACACACAATGCTCGACAAATGCGCGGAGGCGTTAGCGATGCGTAAGGCGTTCCCTGAGGACACTGCCGGGCTCTACGTGCCGGAGGAGATGCAACAAATGGAAGGGGCGAGCGAACCAACCGCGCAGCTCACGGGCGCGACGGGTGGCGCGCACTCTCCGCACGGCGATAAGGACGATTACCCGAACCCAGAGACTGACGAATACTACGACTCAATCATCGGTCGACTAGCAACGGTCCGCAACGGGCTCGACGTATGCGATTCACACCGCAAGGCCGCAGCGTTGCGCGCCGAGCTCGGGAGCAAAGCTAATCCGCAAGGCGCGCGCTTGACTCGCGACATGCAGATGGCTCGCGAAGGCAACCTGGTCGGTTTCGAGGGACTGAAGGAGATTGCGCGGCGCTGGAACCATTGCGATCGACAGCTCGCTAAGCTTGAGGCGCAGTATCCGGCGCCGGCGGAGAGCGCCGACGACGCAAACAATCCGGACGGGCAGGACGGCGATCCGGCTGAGGAACAAGCGTGCAACCGCAAAACGCAATGGTGGTCAGCGGTGACGGCGGGGAGAGACCCGCGCTTTTCAAAACAAAATGGAGGTGTCTGAAATGGAACAAATCTACGCTCGCCACGGTGATCTGGTCATTCGCAAGGAGGCTGTGCCGCCCGGTTTCGATCTCAAAAAGCCGAGCGCGCCGCTGGTGCTCGCTGGACACGAATCGGCTCCGCACGTCATCGCCGCGTTTCAAGATGTGGAGCATGGCGCGGACGGCGAAACGCAGCGCTTGCGCGTCGCGAAGTCGGTCATGCTCACGCACGGCGGACGCCACGCCGCGATCGAAATCGAGCCCGGCGACTACGTGGTCTATCCCTTGGCCGAAATGAGCGGTGACCTCGCGCGCTCCGTGGAGGATTGACGTGCTGAACGATCTAACGACCGAACAAGAGGCGATGCTCGATGTCATCGTAAATGAATACATCGCGGTGTTGTTTCGCGGCGACGAAGTTGACATCGATGCCGTTCGCCCGCCGCTCGAAATGATCTACGGTTTCTACGACAAGAAGCTCCCGGAGATCGAGATCTGCGATAGTCCCGAGGCTGCCTTGATGCGAGCCAAGGAACTTGGCGTCGAATCTCCGTACTTCGATTGGTGCGGGGCAAGCGATGCCGGCTGGCTCGCATATTACGAGGTGTTCACACGGCTCTCGATCATTGACGATGTCGAGTCAGAAGACCTGCGCAAAATGCAGCGTCTACTATTCTGCGGCGTGTACGACACAGTGTTGCTCGACGAGCGTGCATTGCTCGTGCGTTTCCCAAAGGAAGCCCACGTCAATGCGCGCGGTGACTTACACTGCGCTACCGGACCGGCAATTTCCTGGCGCGATGGCCAGGCGGAGTATTCATGGAACGGTGTCTGGGTATCGCAAGCGCTTATCGAGACACCGGAAACCATTACCAAGGCTGAAGCTCTGGCCATGCCAACCGAAGAACGCCGCGCATTCTGTGAACGTTTTGGCTGGACCAATGCGCTAAAACTTTTTGAGTGCATGCTGCTAAATTCTTGGACCGATCCGTTAATCGGCCTCGCGTACGAGCTCTACACTGGGCCAGACGATTCTATTCTCAAAAAGCAATCGCCGGTTTTGCTTACCGGTGAGCAGCCATTCTATTGCGAACCAGTACACCGCGACTTGAAAACTGCTCAGGCCGCACGCAAGTGGCAGGCAATGATGCGCCCAGGATCCGATCCGGCTGAGGTGGCTCGCGCTTGCAATCACGACCCAGGACTCAGCTACGGAATCGAAGCGTGACTCAGATCGGAGGAGTGTGGGACCGAGTGGGGGACCGAGTGGAGGCCCGAGTGTGGGACCGAGCGGTTAGGAGAACGCAATGAAGCAGCTAGGAGTGCGGGACCGAGTGCGGGTCCGAGTGGGGGACCGAGTGGAGGCCCGAGTGGGTGACCGAGTGCGGGACCGAGTGGAGGCCCGAGTGTGGGCCCGAGTGCGGGACCGAGTGGAGGCCCGAGTGTGGGCCCGAGTGGGGGTCCGAGTGGGGGTCCGAGTGCGGGACCG
>Ga0247664_1000036_pt1 | contig 38939 bp, 55 predicted proteins | sample CNK05_metaG_FD_182715 | JGI IMG/M metagenome (GOLD analysis project Ga0247664, IMG submission 182715) | Soil microbial communities from Purdue University Martell Research Forest, Indiana, United States - CNK05 | ecosystem: Environmental > Terrestrial > Soil > Temperate forest > Bulk soil...
CTGCATCAGCAGGGTCGCCTCGTTGTCCACAGCGAAGAGCGGCACGACTCGGAAGGCAAGCGTCTTCCTGGCAAGATCTATTGGGGTGAGCCTGTCGGCGCCTAACTAATAGCACGGGGGAAGGAAAAGGGCGGTATGATTTTCCATACCGCCCTTTTTCTTAGTTTACTAATCATGTCCGGTAGCATATAGTACAAACACATAACAGGAGATAAGCCAGTGTCGTCGTTTGTAATCACAAGAAAGATTGAAATCGACGCAGCGCATCGCGTCCCTTCTCACGAATCAAAATGCAGGAACATCCACGGACACCGATACACAGTTGAGGCCACTGTTGAGGGCACGTTGTATGAGTCCGGTCCGCAGGAAGGCATGGTTCTGGACTTTGGGTTCTTGAAAGAGCTCATGGTTGAACTCATCGATGGACCAGCAGACCACGCAATGATCGCCTGGGCACAAGACCCATTGCTCTGTGAGTTCAAGGGATGCTGTGGTAAGCTCCTTGTCGTACCGTATGTTCCAACCGCCGAGAACCTGGCGCGCTATTGGTTTGAGCAGCTCGTAGCCCCCATACAGACAATGACTAATTCCAATGGGTTTCTTAGTCATGTCCGGGTCTACGAAACACCAAATTGTTGGTCTGATTATCCAGTATAGGAGTCGATCATGCCTAAAGCACTCGTTGTCCTGTCCGGCGGACAAGACTCAACCATCGCTCTTTTCCTGGCCAAAAAACAAGTCTACGACGAGATACACGCTATCACATTCGATTACGGTCAGCGGCACCGACGAGAGATCGATGCTGCTCGCAAGATCGCTGTTGAGATAGCTCGCGTGAAGACGCACGAAATTATCAACATCAATAACGGCATCTTGCGTAGCGTCTCTCCGTTGGTCGACCATTCCCAGGAGCTCGAGCAGTACGAGAATCACGAGCAGATGGGACAGATCATCGGGGACCGCGTCGAGCTGACGTTTGTTCCTATGCGGAACGCTCTGTTCCTTACCATTGCAGCGAATCGAGCTATTGCACTCGATGCGGAGGATGACTGGGATATTTGGGTCGGCGTCTGCCAAGAAGACAACGCGAATTATCCGGACTGTCGTGAGGACTTTATTGACGCGCAACAAGATGCAATCAACGAAGCACTTGGCGACCTCGGCGGGATTACTCTATACACGCCTGTCCTCCATTACACCAAAGACGAGGCACTGCGCGCGTATGTGGCGCACAGTCCCGATATCTATTATGCCCTGGCATATAGTCACACGGCGTACGACGGCACCTATCCGCCCAGCGGAGCGGACCACGCGACGGTTCTGCGCGCATACTCTTTCGAGAAGGCTAGGATGCCAGACCCGCTTATCGTCCGCGCCTGGCTGGACGGGCTCATCAGCGATCTACCAGAGACGGCGAACTACACGCGGTTCGTCAACCTCCTTGAAAGCTTGAAAGGTATGGCCGAGAACAACTTCCCAATTGATACGCTCCTCAAGAATCTGGCCGACAAGGTGGCCGAGCAATGAGACTCAATCTTACCGAAACTGATGTACTCCATGCAGCTCACAATCTTATCGAGAGATTAGCTATAAAAGGATCGGATAGGATTTACGGCGTCCCTCGAGGTGGCGTTCCTGTTGCTCTAACTATTGCTGGCATGACAAACGCTGTCATCGTTTCGCATCCCGCAAATGCCACAGTCATTGTTGACGATATCTACGACTCGGGCGCTACCTATGCGCGCGTCGTTGAACCGCTCCGCCACTCATTTCGCTTTGGCGCCCTCTTCGATAAGCGCAGGCCTGAGTGGGCCGGTAGCTGGCTCGTCATGCCGTGGGAGACGTCTACAGAAGATGACGACACAGAGTCCGCTGCGGACAATATCCGTCGACTGCTGCAATACATTGGCGAAGACCCATCGCGCGGAGGGCTAATTGAAACCCCGACAAGGGTACTGAATGCTTGGCGCGAGTGGTGTAGCGGGTACAACGAAAACCCCGCCGACGTGCTAAAGACATTTGAGGACGGCGCAGAGAGCTTTAACGAGCTGGTAGTTATGCGCAATATCCCGGTCTATTCCCACTGTGAGCACCATCTCGCGCCGTTCTTCGGGACCGCCACCGTAGGATACATCCCGAACGGGAGGATCGTTGGTCTGTCCAAGCTGGTCCGTCTTGTCAACATCTTTGCGCATCGTCTCCAGGTACAGGAACGGTTGACGTCACAAATCGCCCAGGCGCTAGATGAGCACCTAAAACCCCTGGGCGTAGGCGTCATCCTTCAGTGTCGCCATATGTGCATGGAGTCACGTGGAGTCCATTCGCCGAATACGCCTACCCTAACGAGCGCTCTGCGCGGTGCTCTATACGACGATCCTCGTGCGCGCGCTGAATTCATGGAGCTGCGACTGAAATGAAGCCGATAGTCTATCTCTGTGGTCCCATCCTAGGCCGTCCGGACAGTGAGTGCGTCGAATGGCGTAGGTCTGCCGCGACTATCCTTGAACCAGAGATTGAAACGCTTGATCCGATCCGACGAGATTATCGCGGGAAAGAAGATAAGCCCGGCATTGAACGATTCATTGTCCAGGACGATTACGAGGACATCGGCATTTCTGATGCACTCCTGGTTATGTTCGATAAACCAAGTGTTGGGACCGCAATGGAAATGCGAATAGCATATGCTGAAGTTAAGATTCCAACATATGTCATCGATATCAGCATGTCCCAGCGGTCGCCTTGGTTAACTTATCACACAACGTACTTCTTCTCAAGTCTGGTTGATGCCTGCAAAGCATTAAAGCGTGACCTGTCTTGAAGATATATCTAGCAGGCGAACGCGCGCAAATCTCAACGTCCTCAGCTTTGCGCCGGGTCGGTGGTGAGGCTGTTGCATCAATTTGGACGAAGCATGTCCGGCGCCGTCTGTTCTCGTTTTATTACCACGGGCTGGAGGGGCAGAACTTTGAAAAAGACCCCGACACGGGGCTGTCTACGGCCATTGAGGACAGCATAAAGTTCGGCTGGGACTTGTTTCTTGATTCGGGAGCGTTTACCGCCTTCACCAAGGGCGTCCAGATTCCAGAACGAGAATATGCAATCTATATCAACAAGTGTGCGAAGCGGAATATCTGGACCGTGTGTAGTTCGCTTGACGCGATCGGTAAGGACATCGAGGCCGCACGCAAGTCATACAAATACTTTAGATATCTCCATCGTAAAGCTGGGCTCGATGTCAAGCCGGTGTTTCACGTCCGAGAACCAGATAATGTCCTTCGTGCGTACCTTGATGAAGGGCACGAATACATCCTAATCGGTGGCATGGTTCCGGAGTCGACCCGCGACCTCCGCGAGTTACTCGACCACTTCTGGATGAAGTATCTCACCAACGCGGACGGGACCGCAAAGGTCAAAGTTCACGGCTTCGGACTCACTGACGCGCAGCTTATGTTTCGCTACCCCTGGCACAGTGTAGACAGCTCGTCGTGGTTGATGACAGGCATCTTCGGTTCTTGTATGTTCCGAAAACCTGGCGAGCGCAAATTAAAGAAGGTCGTGTTTTCTGAAGAATCACCACAAGCCCGCAAGGCAAAGGGCTGGCACTATAGCACAATGACGGCTCGCGAAATCGATGAAGTCAATGAATGGGTTGCGCCATATGGTGTCACGTGCGAACAACTAAGTCAGCACTACTCGTTCCGTGACGTTGTGAATGCAGCCGTGTTTCAAAGTCTGGAGGAATGGGGAACCGATCGTTTCACCGACACGCAGCTCCGCATTACGGATGCAGCAGAGGAGATGTACGGAGATGGATTTCAAATCGCCTCTGAAGAAGATTGGTAAGGCTCTGGCGCGAAAAGATATCGTCGCCGAGTTCACTGTTTATATAATCAAGAACAACAAGATCCTCGCCACAGACGGACGCCTTGTGGCGTGCTGTCCACTCGGCTTCGAATGCCCGGACATGCTGGTCCCAGGAGATATGTTCGAGAAGCTTATCAACCGTCTCGACAGTATAGATGACATCACAAAGATGGACGGTTCGCGGTACACATTCAAAGCTGGCCGGTCGCGCGGTACGATCCAAGTCCTCCAAGAATTCGACACGCCGAGTCTCCCGCGCCCCTTTGCGGACTGGAAAGAGCCCGCCCCGGATTTTGTGGACGCATTAAGACGCGCCCGTCCCTTTATCTCAGACAACGCCGTCCACCCCTGGGCAATGTCGGTCTGCCTCGGCAAAGACCGAATGCTTGCGACGAACAACATCGTCCTAGCAGAAGTTGAATGCGTCGGGGCCGGCGGGAATGGCCAACTACTGCCATTTTGGGCCGTTGATTTTATACTTGGACGTGATGAAGAGTTGGATGGTATTCAAATCCACCCCGAACACATGTCTTTTCGATTCGATGACGGTTCGTGGCTACGCACTCAGCTTCTAATTGGCGAGTTTCCAGCAGTCGTTCTAAAGATGTTGACGCCAGAGAATTGGAAGCCTGGGACTCATGAATTAACGAACGACTGGAAAGAGGCGTACGCCCAGGTGGCGGGTGTAGCAGAAACCTCAATCGAAATTTACAAAGATAAAATCGTTGGTCGATCTGAAAAAGGATACCTTGAGGCTGAGGTAGACGAGACTCCTGTTCCGACTGGATCCGAATATAGTTCGTGGGCCGTCCGGTATCTGACGCCTGTTATCGAACAGGCGGACTGGTGGGCACCCGACTCGTTCCCGCAGCCAGCCTCGTTCGAGGCAGACGGCATCCGTGGCTTCGTCGTAGGGAGGCGCTAATGTTTGGTCAGAACGAAGTCCGGCATAAGACGAACTCACCGGGCTATCTTCAGGTGCATAAAATCTTCTATACATTGCAGGGTGAAGGGCCGTTTGTTGGACAGCCTGCCATCTTTATCCGACTTAGTGGTTGCAATCTGCGCTGTACTTTCTGCGATACAAATTGGGATGATAAGAACGATCCGTATATGTCTATAAAGGAGATTATTGAACAGGTTCATTATCAACCTTACTCATGGTCGCCGCCTCTTATCGTTTTAACTGGCGGTGAACCATTGCGGCAGAACCTCGACCTCTTGATTCAATCTTTCTACGCCAGGTCTTTCCACGTTCAAATCGAAACGGCAGGAACCTTTTGGGAAGATTATCTTAAAAAATATATTGATCTTGGTGTTCTAGATATTGTAGTATCGCCAAAGACGCCGAAGATCCACCCTGAGATCTACCAACATGCAGCGGCGTTCAAATATGTTATCGAGGCTGGACATACCGACGAGAAAGACGGCCTCCCAATAAAAGGGACACAGCCAACATATGAAGTGGATGGGGTCCGGGTCGCACGGCCCAGGCCGGGGGCACCGGTTTATCTCAGTCCCTGCGATGTAGGGATCAATTCCAGGAACAAAAGAAATCAAGAAGCAGTCGTTAAACTGGCGATGCGTCACAACTACATCGCAGGATTACAGCTTCACAAAATATGGGGAGTAGAATGACAGAGCTGGAAGTTGAGTTAGCGGAATCGATAGTCGCAGGCTTGATTATCGCATTCATAGTCGCACTCTTTCTTCATCATTGGGGAACGGGGCGTTGGTGGAAAAAGAAGAAGGAGTAGTAGTAGGTGGCTAGTTTCGAAGACGATGTTGGTATGTTCTGGACGGCGCAGCCGAAAGACCGGATGCGCCAAACGTTCGGGCTTCAACCATTACCCGAATCGGACTGGACGCCTCCCACCGAACTGCCATCGCTTGCCGGCGTGAAGCGGCTATCGTTTGACATTGAGACACGCGACGACGACCTCAAGTCGCTCGGCCCAGGGTCTCGGCGCGGCTCGTACATTGTCGGTCTGGCGGTTGGGACCGATACGGGACAAAGAGCGTACATGCCGGTCCGCCACGAAGGCGGCGGGAACATGGACGAGGCCAAGGTGCGCGCCTGGGCCAAGGAGGAGTTGAATGCCTTCACTGGCGAGGTTGTGGGCGCCCATCTACTCTATGACCTCGAGTTTATGGCAATGCCTGAATGGGGCGTTACGTTCAAGAACGCAAGAGGGTTTCACGATATTCTACTGGCAGAACCACTCATCGATGAGTGGCGACCACACGGATACTCAATGGACGATGTGGCGGAGTATCACCTTGGGGAAAATAAACGTCACGAGATTTTGTACGCTTGGGGCGCCGCGAACGGATGGACGTCTGAATCAAAAGTTAAAGCTAACCTTTGGCGGGCGCACTCATCGTTCGTCGGGGCATACGGTGAAGGCGACGTCGACTTACCGCTCCGGATCTTTGCGGAACAAGAAAAGATAATTCAGGAACAAGGTCTGCAAGAGGTGTACGACCTTGAGCGCGGACTTATCCCGATCCTGTTAGCTATGCGCCTACGCGGAGTCCGGGTTAACGTAGCCCGTGCTGAGACAGTACACGCGCAGCTCGTACAAGAGCGCGACAAATGGGTCGAAGAGGTGCGCCGTCTGTGCGGTAAACGCGGCGCGGACATATGGGCGCCGGACTCATTTGCACAGTGCCTCGAGGACCGGAACCTCCCTGTCCCGCGCACAGCAAAGAAAGGCAAACTGTCTGTCACGAAGCAATGGCTTGCGCTACATCAAGGAAAAGACATCTTAGTAGATGCTATTCAGGCTGCACGCCGAGTAGATAAAGTCATAAGCACTTATACAGGAAATATCCTAAGGCATAACGTACATGGTCGAATCTATGCCGAGTTTCCTCAGCTGAAAGGCGAAGCGGGCGGGACTATGGCGCGTTTCGCCAGCGCTCGGCCGAACCTCCAGAATCAGCCGGCGCGCGACGAGGAACTAGGACCGATGACTCGGTCGATATTTGAAGCTGAAGAAGGTGAGGACTTCGAGCGGCAGGACGAAAGCCAAATCGAGTATCGACTGCTCGTCCACTTTGCATCTAAGACGATTCATCCAAAGACAAAGCAACCGTTGAATGGAGCAGAAGAGGCGCGCCAGTCGTACATCAATGACTCAAAGACAGACTTCCATAAGATGACTGCTGCAATGATCGGAATCGATCCGAACGACGAGGTGCTTCGGAAGCGTGTGAAGAATGTCAACTTCTGCCGCGTGTATATGGGCGGCCCAAAGAAGATCGCGCAGACAGCCGGCATTTCAATTGAAGAGGCTCAGTCGTTTAGTCGTGAGTACGACGCCAAGTTGCCGTTCGTCCGCGAACTTGGTCTACTCGCAATGGCGATGGCCGAGGCGCGCGGCCATGTAAAGACTCTGTTGAATCGGCGCCAGCGGTTTACACTATTTGAACCGAACGACAGAGCCACCCCTGGGCAGGATAGCAAAGCCGACCGGAAGAAGCGGATGCGGCTGTACGACGAGGCCGTGACGTTGTATGGCGGTGAAGGAAACATCAGGCGCGCCTTCTGTCACGCGGCTTTGAACCGCATCTTGCAGGGTTCTGCCGCAGACGTACTCAAGAAGGCGTTAAAGGATACATGGGACTCTGGCGTCTGCGACGCCCTGGGCGCCCCGCTCATTACCGTACACGACGAGAACGATTGGAGCGTACCGCGCACGGCCCAGGCGCAGGAGGCGATTAAGCACGCTCGACATATAATGGAATCCACAGTAGATCTAAACGTACCGCTCCGCGTCGATTGGAAACGTGGTGCGAATTGGGGTGAGTGCGTGTGAAGCTCCTTGTCTCAAATGGCAAGACACTGGAAGTTCGTGATGTTGGCGAACCGATTATGACTGTCGTTGCCGATAAAATTCCAGTGAAGTACAATGGCACTCAGATATTGCATGAGGATAAGGCTCGGGCAATTGTGCGCGAGCTTATTGATTGCGGACTCTATGAGATTAGGTACAGCAAATGAAACTTGCGGATTTCGCCCGGTTTAAGAAGTTCATGGAACTTACCATGTCTGATAACGAAGGCGAGGCGTTGTCCGCTCTGCGCATGGCTAACAAACTCATCAAGTCTGAGGGACTGACCTGGACCCGAGTCTTGGACAGGTCTATCCAAATCATCCCGCAATTCGAAGATAAGAACGAGTCGGAGCATGGCGTAACGGAAGATGAATTGGAAGCTATGTTCGAGGCTGTGCTCGATGAATCTAATGGGTCGTTCCGCGAAGTCGTCCAGAGCATCTATTCACAGTGGAAAGAAAAAGGCTTTATTACGCCACGACAGCGTGAGGTGATAGTCGCGGCATTTAGGAGACTCCGCCGATGACGGAGACAAATGAAGTCTGGCGGACCATGCGCAGGATGGTAGCCCCTTATGGACGATTCAAGCGCATCGAGAACCGCTGCGAGATAGGGACGCCGGACGTCAACTATACATTACTTCATCCATTCGGACTCCAGGGATGGGTTGAACTCAAGCTATTCCCAAAGAACGGGAATCCGCCACCTCATCTGACTCTGGATCAAATTATATGGGGTGAGAATGAAGTGCGTGCTGGAGGACGCTGGCACCTCTTCGGAAGATGCGATAAGCATTGGAGACTTTACGACACCGCTGGCGCCCGACGTTTGTTTGAACGCAAGGCGCCCGATCCAATCTTTAACATCTCTGGTCGATTTCCCCTAACCGAACTTCTACAAGTATTAGGAGATAGAAGACAATGAAACTAGATCTCACGGACCTCACCCCTGGAGAGGAATTATGGTTGTGGCGTCGGCGCCAGGTTTCACCTTGGGGTCGGACGCGGTCTCGCATCGGTTCAGGAATGAGTCAAGAAGAGGCGGCCGCACGCTTCGGAATGACATTACAGCGCTATCATGACGCAGAGGCAGACAGGCTTGCTGAAAGAGATATCCGAACCATACTTGCTGAGATAGGCGTACAGCGAGAAATGACATTGGCTGAGCGCACCGCTCTTGCCAGACGGCGTTCTCGTTGGCCATTGAAGCGAACCGTGGACGACTTGGGCATGAGCCGCGTTACCTATCTGGAACGCGAGAAGGCTGGCCATGAGTCGATTGTTCAGTTTTGGGAAGGAAGGGGCTTCGACTATGGACCTAATGATCGACCTTGAAACACTCGGCACAAAACCAAATGCAGCAATCATCCAGATCGGTGCGGTCTGGTTTGATTTAGATAGAGAGGGCGTGGAGTATGGTGATTTTGAGCAAACCATTGCACTTCAATCTTGTATTTTCTCTGGACTAACAATCGATTCTAGAACTGTCGAGTGGTGGATGCAGCAAAGCAATGATGCGAAAAGAAGCGTATCGCGCGACGCTGATAATCTTTTTGGCGCTATTGACGAATTTCTCTTTCGTTACCGTATGCAACACAATTCTGTAGAACGCGTCTGGAGCAATGGCTCCAATTTTGATATCCCTATTCTTGAGAATGCGATACGCGTCGCAACAGGCAAAGGGCCACCCTGGGCATACAACAGTGTCCGGGACGTTCGGACAATCTATTGGCTGGCTGGCAGAGCTGGCTGGGCAAAACCAAAGCGAGAGACGGCGCATACCGCCCTGGCCGATGCTCGCGCCCAAGTGTCAGATCTAGTGTCGGCAATCCGACACTTGCAATCGAATAAGGCTTAACATGGAATACTCAACATATAATTCCATTGGCCTAGCTATCCTGACCGTAGTGTTGGGCTTGTTGGTCACTGCTTTTTGGAAAGCCAGAGATATTCGAAAGAATAAAGCAGACGCTTTGCAGGGGACCGCTATAGAAACGAATGAGAGAATTCGTGATTTAGAGAAGCAGTTAGCGTCTTTGACTGGAATTGTTGAACCACTTCATAAAAATAATGAAGAATTACAGAGACAGGTGACGATGCTTACCGCGTCTTTGACACCGATTTCGGCGGCGTTTCAAGCGGTTCTTATCAAACAATTGACGCACTTCCACACACCCGAAATGGATGCGTTGTTGGAGAAGCTGGAGCCGACTAATCAGTTGGAGCCGGATGAGTCTGCGAGACTTGCCAAGCTTTTGCAGCTGAGAGCAACGGAACTCAACGGACGTATTGATGAGTCAGAGAGGGAAGCTGCGTTAATGTTGCCAATGGTTATGAATCGAGTGAAGCAGGGAATTAAGGTTTCTGAGTCTGAGGTCATGGTGGTTCTGGTGCCTCGCGATGGCCTTTCACCTAAGCCCACCTGCCCCTGATCCTTTAGTGGTACTTGACCTCGAGCGCCGCCTGTGCTTACGCGCGGGCGCGCGCTGACCTATACGGTCTGCCTGATGCATCAAATCCCGTGAGATTTTAGTTGCCTTTTCCGGCGGTGACGCGCAATATCGCATCAGGTTTGCTGATGTGGTAAACCGCTGTTGTAACGGGAGTTTGGTTATGGCCAGCATCATTAACCACGTTAACGCGTCCATCCAGCATATCGAGGCTCCTATGCCCAAGTTGGCCCAGGCGGTGCAGGCGCTCGTAGACGCGCACGAGATGGTTATCGCGCGCGAGGGTAAAACCTACATCGTCACATGCGACAAGGTTCCTGGCTACAGGCGCGGCACCACGGACCCGGCGCGGCTGCCCGTGGAGATTGGGCATATGGTAAAGCATATTGAGCGCAAGTCCAACGTCGTGGTATTCCCCGCCGCTACGGCCGCACCAGCCACTGCCGCGGAGCCCGCTGCCAAGGCGCCGCGCAAGGCGCGTAAGGCCAAGCAGGCGGAGACCGCCGCTGCTGCGCCTGTCGTGGCCCAGGTGGAGGGTAAGCCAAAGGCCGGCGTTATCGGTGCGCTGCTCACCCTCCTGGGCGACGGCGAGCGCCGCACGCGGGACCAGCTATACGCTGCGCTGGCGGCCCAGTTTCCCGACCGCGCCAGCGAGACCGGGGGCATGCGCGTCACCATCGGTGTCCAGCTTAAGGCGCTGGTGGCCAAGGGCCACAACATCGTAAGCGACGGCCCGCGCGGGGCGGCGGTGTACTACATCCCGCAAGCGTAAAACCTGGGGCGGCGGGCTACCCCATCCGGGGTAGTCCGTCGGCGCTGCATATTTTAGTTGCCTAAATAGCACGGTGCTCTTAAGCTATAGGTAGCTAGTGCAGCCGCACTAGCTTGCATAGCGCAAGGACAGCGCCAAATGCCAAACGACACAAATAGCTTGGACTATATACCAGCTGAGGTGTTTAAGGGGTTTATTAGCGAGCTGGCATATAACTTACAAGACGGCGACGATACCGCCTACACGGTGCGCCAGTTGGTGACGCACTTGCGGGAGTACCACGCCAACGCGCCGCACATCACAACCATGCTGTGCTTTAACAAGTAGCACCCGCGCAGAGCGCGGCGGGCTACCCCATCCGGGGTAGTCCGTCGGCGCCTGATATTTTAGTTGCTTAACCTGGCTGGCAGGCGCATAGTGTCGATGTTGGTTGGTTTTGTTTGGAGGTTAGGTCATGGGTTCGTTCGCTTACCGTCACTTCGGCCGCAGGGCGGTCACAATGCTCGCGCGCAAGGGCGTCCGCGTGGTCGGGCTCCAGGCGCTCCCGGACGAGCACGGCTCGTTCCTCAACTCCACCACGGGCTACGTCGTGGACGACAACGGCACCAGCCGCGTCCTAACCTGGGCGCAAGTCCTACAGAGGGCTGCATCATGACCGGCTTGCATCTTCTCCTAGCGCTCGCGACTTGGGTCGTCATTGTTCTCATCGTGTGCGCTGGCTACACGGTTTACAACATCCTCGTCCACCTCCTCTAGCAACGGGAATCGCAGCTATGACACAGTTGTTTCCAGAGCTGTCCGGCAAGGGCCGCCACTATGCAACGTATCGACGGGCCGTTCAGGCGGCCCTGGCGGTAGAGTCACCCATCCGGTTCATCATCGCAGCGGCACCCTTGCCCACCGGCGACACCATGCGGTTCTTCCCCGTGTTCCTGCCGACCGAGGAGCAGGTTCAGGCGGCCATATGGCTGACGCACGACGGTTATCACATAGCTCGCATGTAGGGAGGACAACCATGCTCATCGTTGACAGCAAAGACGGTCTGTTCCGCGCCAAGGTCCACGAGACCGCGGACGGCGCCCGTGCGGACATCTACGCCAGGCGCTATCGGGTAGGCCGTCCGGTATTCGTGCTCGAGTATGCGCTGCCGTTCCATGCGGCGCTGGACGCTGTGCAACAGCATATCGATAGGATAGCGAAATGAAGCGGCTTACACTAAGCGACAAGAAGACGTTGCGGGAGGCGTTGCGTCTAATGTCTGCAATAAACGCGGACATTGCCATGGAGACTGAGAACATTCCTGGTGAGGCAATTGCTTATTCCAACGCTAAACTGGCGGTCCGCAAGGCCGAGGCGTTGTTGGAAAAACTGGGATAAAGGAGCAAGCGACATGAACAAAGCAAACCGTGCCGAGTTAGACAAGGCGATTACGCTTATCAACGAAGCGCAATCTATTGTCAGTCAGTTGGCTGAAGAAGAGCAGGAGAAATTCGACAACCTCTCCGAAGGATTGCAACAGGCTGAGCGTGGCCAGAATATGGAGCAGGCCGCCTGTGAAATGGACGACGCTGCCAGCGAGTTGGAGAGCATTGCCGAAACGCTCCAGAATCTTGTCGATATGTAGGGAGGGTGACATGGCCGGGCTGAATGTAGACGAAATTGTGGAGATGGTTCGTCGAACGCACAACATGGCCGCAGTCGGTAAGTACCTCGGAATCGACCGTTCGCTTATCCGTTATTATGTAATAAAGCATGAGAAAGAAACGGGCGCGCGGCTGCCACGGTTAGGGCATGGTGGGAATAAGAAAAAGGTCGACCATGCAGCGGTCATCAAAATGGTGCGACAAGAGGGAAATATGAGTGAGGTTGCCCGGATACTTGGCGTCAGCCCAAATGCAATCTACGCGCATGTTAAGAGACATGAAGCAAAGTCGGGCAAGCGGCTGCGCCGAAACCGGCGCCGCACCCCGAGCCCGCCGATAGACGGCATTTGATGCGATCGTGCGCTGCCGCCGCATATTTTAGTTGCCTTATGCGGCGGTGGGGCGCATAGTATCGATGTTGGTTGGTTTTGTAACGGGAGCTTAGATATGGAACAGGTTAACGGTTCGGTCCTCGGGCGCATCCAAAAGCTTATTGCTATGCGCGACCACGCAAACACCACGGAAGCGGAGGCCTCCCTGGCCGCCGAGCACGTCCAGCGCATGTTGCAGGACAACGGGCTCACGATGGCCCAGGTCGAGGCCGCGGGCGGTAACACGGCCGACGTAGGCGGGACGCGTTCGAAGGTCCAGTCCACGCGGCGGGCGATGTACGAGTACCAGCGCCACCTTATGGCGAACCTGGCCGACAACAACTTCTGCCTCCACGTCATCACGCAAATCGTGAACGAGAAGCCGCTCTACAGCGGCGGGCGCGGCAAGACGTCGCGGGTTCACGTCCTTATCGGCCGCGCCATTAACGTCCAAGCGACCGAGTTGATGTACGACTACCTCGACACCACGATGCGCCGGCTGGCCACGGAAGCTGGAATCAGCTATCGCGAAACCCGCCAGTTCAACTACTTCCTCGAAGGTGCGTCGACCCGTGTATGCGAGCGCCTGGCCGATAAGCGACGGGAGCGGGAGCGGGAGGAAAAGGCGCGCAAGGCCGAGCAACAGGCGCAGGGTAACGGGTCCGGCACCGAGCTGATGGTCATGGACGTGTACGGTAGCGAGCGAGACCTGAACAACGACGTTCTCAACGGATTCCCGCCCGGCACGACTGCTACACGTCGGCGCGAGAATGAAGCACAGAACGCGGCGCGCAAGGCGAAGGAAGAGGCGCTAGTCGCGCAAGGCATGGATCCCACCGTCGCGTTCTATATGTCGTATGGCTACGGTGAGGAACAGGCGGTGTCCGCCGCTGCGACCTGGCGCAATCAGTCGCGGCGCGCGCAACGGGGGCGCGGTGGCCGGTCGCATGGCTGGACGAACGACGACCGCAAGGCGTACGAGAAGCATAACTCGGACGCGTACCAGGCGGGCCGCGCGGCGGGCAACAGCATCGGCCTCGACACGCAAGTCGGGAAAGACAAGCGGAAGCTGATCGGCTAACGTACCTCAACACGGGCCGCGCATGGGGCGCGGCCCGACCTAGCAACAGGAAACCTAGCTATGCATCCCATCCCTCCCGGCCTTTGGTGCGTACCGTCAGCGCTGGTAGCTATCACGGGCGACGACTGGCAGTCGGTTATCCAGCCAGCGCTCAACCGTCACGGTGGCGCAAGCACGCTCACCGGCATGGTCGTAGAGTCCACCATGCGCGCCGCTATCGCGACGTTGCAGGAGCGCGGCTATAAGGTCATGCGCTGCAAGACCCTCGGCCCAGGGCGCCGGCGCTTGGACAAGGTGGCCGCCTGGGCCGCTGCGAAGTTCCCCGGCGAGTCGTTCCTCATTGGCGCGGTCGAACATGCAATGGCTATGTGCGACGGTCGCATATATGATTCGTGGACGCCGCATGGTGCGCCGGCCGCGGAACACGCATGGAGCACCGCCTCGGTTCTCGAGCTGTACCTCGTACGGAAGGGAGGGTAACATGACCGCAAAGGATTATCGCATCATTGCGGCAGCGCTTAAAGCAGCGCGGCCGGAACGGTTCCGCGACCATGGATGGGACGCTTGTGTCGTCTGCATGGTTAGAGCATTGTCGGCGGACAATGTGAAGTTCAACAAGGACCGCTTCATCGAAGCTTGTGGCGGCTACTGGTCGGAAGGATCGTATCATGCCTCGTAACACGCTGCGGAATCCTCGCGTTTACTTCCGCATCCCCGGGCTAGGATTCCCGCTCGGGTTCTCCACCGGCGTTAATCCAGGGTTATGGTTGCTAATCATCCTGGTCGGCCTATTGTTTAAGTTCGTAATGATGGGGTAAACCATGACCAACGACGAAAGCTATATCAAGAATTGCCCGAGTTGTACCAGCTTCGTCGGGCCGGACGCGACCCGTCTTATGCAAGCGATGGTTCTCCAGAGCGCCATCGGTCTTTTGCAGAAAGGGATTCAACCGACGCGGGGTTATACCATGAAGCGCGCCATGGATATGGCTGGGTCTGTTACAGGTAAGACGTACAAGCGCGCCCAGGCGGAGCAGGCTAAGGTCGACCTCAAGATCTGGTGCGACGAAATGGCGGCGGCCCTACCAGTGATAGTGGAGGGTTGAGCCAATGGGCAAGCGTCTGGAGCATTCTTATATCATTGAACAGGCGTATGCTATGCCGAAATTCAATGTCAAGCTTCTTGCAAAGCAGCTTGGCGTGTCAAGAGACACAATTAGCAACCACATCACTCGCCACAGGGAAGGAACCGACAGCATTCCGAGAAGAACCGTTGGCGGCTATTATCAGGTTGTTATTACGACAACCGATCCGATAATGGCGCGCGAGTATTTCGAAAAGACTGCCGACCGCGTGGACAGCCTGGGCGATCGAGACACGGTTAAAGTCTTGTTGCTTCAATGTAAGTCATCAAGAACAAAAACCCTACTTGATACTTGGCCACCGGAAAAGTAGAGCCGCGCCAGGCGCAGAACACGCGGGCTGGCCGTGCTACGGTACGGCCCGCGCGCCGCGTCATACATCAAATTTTATGCGATAGGCGTTGATGCGCCCCTGGCTTGATGCTAGGATGCTGATGTTGGTTGGTTTTGTAACAGGAAACACGGAAATGACTTACACGCTCCTCAACGGTTTTGCGGCCTCCGAGCACCAGGCGGCCATTTTCGAAGCAATCGCGAACGTCCGGTCCGGCTCGCTCATCGTGAAGTCGGTTGCAGGCTCGGGCAAGACCACGGTCATCAAGAACGCGCTCCGCTACATGCAGGCGGGCGCAGCGGTCCAAGGGCTGGCGTTTAACGTCGAGGCCGCAAACAATCTCAAGACCGCCCTGTCGGAAGTCATGGAGGCGGACGGTGCGGCACGGTACAAAGGCGTCCGGATGGGGACGTTCCACTCGGTCGGCATGGGCGCGATCCGCCGCTACCTCAACCTCCCGGACGCGCAAGTGTCCGTGAAGTCGAACAAGTGCCGGACCCTCCTGCGGGACCGCGTGCAAGAGGATGAGTTCGAACTGTATTCGTCCTTCGTGTGCAAGCTGGTCGGTCTGGCCAAGGGCGAAGGCATCGGCTGCATTCAGGCCGATAGCGAGGACAACTGGTATCGGATTATCGACCATCACGGCATGTACCTGGACAGCGTCGACGCGACCATCGAGCGAGCCGTCGACCTGGCGCAGAAGCTCCTGGCGCTGTCGAACAAGCGGGCGCAGACCGGCGAGCTGGACTTTGATGATCAGCTCTACATGGTCGAAATGTGGAACCTCCGGCTCTGGCAGAACGACATCGTATTCGTGGACGAGGCGCAGGACACGAACCCGATTCGTCGCGCGCTGGTCCGCCGGATGCTGAAGCCGCGCGGCCGGGTCGTAGCGGTGGGCGATCCCCGCCAGTCCATCTACGGCTTCACCGGGGCGAGCACCGACGCGATGGAACTCATCGCGGCGCAGTTCCGCACGCGGGAGCTTCCGTTGACCGTGTCCTACCGCTGCGCTCGCAGCGTGGTGCGCCAGGCGCAGTCATGGGTCGAATACATCGAGCCCTCCAGCTTTGCGGACGAGGGTGAGGTGAAGCACAACGTTCCGTTGGCCGAGGCGCTGGCCACATTGCAGCAGAGCGACGCGGTCCTCTGCCGGCAGACGAACCCGCTAGTCACCCTAGCGTACCGCATCATCGCATCGGGTCGGGCCGCACGGGTCGCAGGCAAAGAAATCGGCGAGGGTCTGGTAAACCTCATCATGCTGCAACGGGCACGCGGAATCGACGCACTCATCGAGAAGCTGAATGCCTGGCGCGACCGGGAAGTCGCGAAGCTCCTGAAAAAGGAAGATGAGGCGGCGGCGGAATGCTTGCGCGACCGGGTTGAGTGCATCATGGTCATCATCAAGAACCTGCCGGAGACGAAGCGGACCATCCCTGGGCTGGTCGAGCACATCACCACGTTGTTCACCGACGACAAGTCCAGCAACGCGCTGACGCTGTCGACGGTCCACAAGGCCAAGGGGCAGGAGTGGAATCGGGTCGCCATTCTGGAGCCGAGCTTGATGCCGAGCAAGGCAGCCCGCCAGGACTGGCAGCTCCAGCAGGAAGAGAACCTGATGTACGTTGCAGCAACCCGCGCGAAGCAGACTCTCCTCTACCTGGAAGGTTAGAGGATGTGGTATAAGGTGGGGGCATAAAGACCTCACCTTATGCCATGGAGAAAAGCGATGTAGACGAATGGCGAGTGGGGGCGTAGCCCCCACCTTAATGATGGAGAGAAGCAATGAGCAAAGACATCAGCAGTCTTGATCGGGCTGCGCGAGAAGAAATTTATTTAATGCAAGTGCGTGAAGCTTTAGACTATGGAGGGGATGACGACTTTGCTTCAGCGCAATGGTTATTGCCCGCATTGAGCACCGTCGACGTGTTTGCGCATGAGCTTATGGCTGTAGCGTTTGCTGAAATACGAAGGCGCGCGCAGGAGGAAAACAATGAGCAGTGATTGCGTCTACTGCCGAAGACCGATGCTTCGGTCGAAGCAGCATCCGAACCATCCTCGCCGAGCATCGCAGGACCACATCATGCCGATGGCTTGGGGTCCTGGCCCAGGGGCGGACATAGAGCTACGGCCCTGCTGCCAGGAATGCAACACGCTGAGAGCTGCGTGCGGGCACTGCATTGGGGCGATGGCCGCCGTGCATCAGGTAGCCAAAGCCGAGCGGCACCCCGCAATGGCGGTCGCGCGCCGCTGGCGCATGTGGTACATTGCATCGCTCATGCCAGACCCCAGGGCGCGCGCCAGGGCGCATGAACACGGTGGGGGCGCTACCATACCAGCGGCCCGCGTTCACCCCACTGTCCGGCCACTGTAGGAGGTTCCATGGAACGGTATCAATTGCGCCTGGCGGTAGCTGACCGGCTTGACCTGTTGCGGACGGAGTGCCTGGGCGAACCCACCGACGAGCAGCTCGCCCAGGCGCTAGACGCCGCGTTCCTGAGCCGCTGCGCTGTCCATGGTGCGACCATCGTCCGCGACTTGCGTGACGACCGCCTGGGCCGGCGTAGCCAGACCATCCCCGACGAGGATGTTATTAACGCGGTAGAAGACGCTCGCTGGAACCAGGATTACGACTAGGTAAGCCAGCTCGCGGGAATGCGGATGACGTCACCAGGCTGAATCCGCTTCTCTGCGCCCTCTTGCATGAGCTGAGGATTAAGCGGGCGCATCTCTATCCAGCGGCCGCCGTCACCTGGCTTGCCGTCGCGGGTGAGTGCCTTTTCGGTGATGCCGTATAGGGTGTCCCCGGCAACGACTGTGACAGTGGCGACCTTCTGTTCGGCTGGGGTTTCTTCCTGTTCGCAACTGCTGAACAAGTGTTTAATCTCGTCTCGGATAACGCCTAGGATATCTTTCATATTACCACCTCCTGAAGATTAGTCTTGTCTTCCCGTGCGGTACGACGGAAGGTTCTTGCTATAGCTCTGCGACCAGCAAGCCCGTCCGCCTTGTCCGCCATTATTTTCGTCCACTTGCCATCGACCTGGAGGCTCATATAGCCGCCCGGTGTTAGGGACGGACACGGCGCGTGAAGCTTCTTGAGATGGTCATATTGTAGTAGAGCCTGAGTGTCTGTGCTGAAGTAAGATGGGTAGACGAAGTTCGTCATCGACTGCCCATAGATTAGATATGCCTGGTCGTCAGATTCTACCGCATCACAGACCTCAAAGGCTGCGAACCGTTTTCCTGGGCCGGGCATCCGCCACACACGCTCAATCGACGGGTCCGCAATGGTTTCAAGGATCTCATGTCCTAACGTAACCTGCCAGTTGAGCTCATGTAAGACACAGTCCCCAGCGAATACGCGTCCATGAATTGGGAAGTTTTGCTTGATATCATCATCGTGCCAGCCCAGGACGCCGGGGTCTGTCGAGTGCCGATTGATAAAGATTGGCCAGCTATCTTTCTTGATAGGCCACTGACTGCTCAATGTGTGGAATATAACATCGCTCGACACGAACTCTAGTCTATAGGACGTTTCCGAGAAATACTTGCCCCACACTGGCAGAAAGTCACGGTCGATTTGTTTCTGATACGCCCGTATCGAGTTCCGGACAACATTGTCTCGGAGAACCATCGAGGCATTGACAATGGTTATGACTTGGGTCATACAGCCTCCTATGGCGAATTAGATGGCGGCGGTGGAACAACCACGACAACCGGCTCTCCGGCCTTGGCGCTCTCGTTCGCTGAGATAGTCGCGGACGCTACCGAGCCTGCATGATCGTCCGCCGTGCTCTTATATTTTTGAATCGCGGACCAAACGCCTGTTGCGATCCACAGCAATCCGCCTCCAATGCTAAGGATTGCGGCGCTAATCGCTGTAAGTTTAGCATCACTCCATTCTACGCCAGCAAAGACGCCGATCGCGCCTAAGCCCGCGACGATGTTCCGGAGCTGCCCTGCGAGTAGAGTAATCGCGCTCGGACTGGGAGCAATAAATTTTGTTTTAGATAGAATGTCGCTGGCGTCCATCATTAACTCCAAGGCCACTTATACTTAGCCGGTTGAAAGTTCTGCCCAGGAAACATCTTCAGCGTCGCGCGCATATCCGCCTTCTGCCATCCGATATCTGGACAATCGATAAACTTGATCTTCGGATCTCGATAATCTAAATCCTCCCCTGGGCCTTTAACACATTTGAACCATATCCGACAACCACGAAATTGGATGCAGGCAAAGCCTTCAACCTTCTTCGCGCTTGCCTCGCTAGTGTTATCATATTGTTTAGAGATGATTACTGGCTCGTTGTAATAGAAGATCCAACCATTCGGCCATTGATACGGAATGTTGAGCCACTCGAGCCTCGTCCTAGTGAACCCATGATTTATAGGATCGGGACAGCCAGTCCGGCCCGTCGTGGCACGCTGTCCATAAACTCGTTCCGACCAACGTCCGGTCGGTACAGTCTCGTCGGCGATAACCCAACCGTGATTCTTTGCTTCGCACGGATTAAAGAATTGATCTACGCCAGGTGTCCCGCTGTCTTTGGTCCCCAAGATGCGGACCTCCATCTTCCCGTCGACATTCTTGTAATATTCGTAGACTTCACCGCCATTATTTGCATTCGTGTCGACGGTGCTATAGTCGGTCGGCAATGCCTCGTCCCACGACCAAATCTTCGCGCTGAATTCGTGCTTGTCATCGACCACGAACCAACGGAAGATGTCTGTCGTCATATAGCCACTGGTCCCGATACCCCAATCGCGATATCGAGTGTGGACGGTGCTATTGAATTCGATGGGCTTCAGCTCGCTGTCCAGACAGAACTTCGGTGGAGAACCGTCCGGACATTCGTACTGGTAAATATACTGCCTTAAATCCACCTGGGCTTGCGCTGTCGTGGCCAGGGCGAGGGCGGAAAGGCCCAGGGCGGTACAGAGTACCCTTAGCAACGTTCAAGGCCTTCTCGTGCGTCCAGCATGGCGCACATTGCGTCCTCAGTTTGATCTCCCCAATCGCCGTCGACGCGGCCCTTGTAGTATCCAAGCCAGGCCAGGGAGATTTGGATGCTGCGAATCGCGCTAATGATGTCTGCTTGATGATCCACGACAGGCGGCGTTGAAGGTACGGGCACGGGCGTTGGTCCGCTGTCCTTAGCTTGGGCGCCGGCAAGGGCTACGCGTGCCTTGGCAATACGAGTCGGAAGGCTGGCATAAGTCCCATTCTGCGCCTCCCGTGGCCTTTCATAGAATTGTTCGGTGATCCGAGCAGCTTGCTCTAGTCCACGAGCGCCGCGAAGCTGCCGTAAGAATCCTTCCCACTCTTCTTGTTGCAGCTCATGGACGAGGAATCCATAATTGGCTTCATCGGAAGACGGCGCAAGATGATGCGAAGAGCAGTAGGCCATAAAGTCTCTCCGGCGCGAGCCGGTCCATTGCGCCCATCCATATCCACCAGCTGAGCCGGCAACCTCTGGACGAATCTCTTGAAGTTTCTTGAACTCACCGGACTCATATCCCAGGTTGCCGACGAAGCCAGCGGCTTGCTCCATGGACACGTTAAGGTCCGTCATAAGCTGGCGAACGAGCCAACCAGCTCTCGCTTGAAAGCCAGCTTCTGCGCTCGGCATCGTAGTCATATGATTCTCCTAACGGCCCTGCCCAGGGCCTGATTCTGGTTTTCAATGGAGGTGTCGGTCCCGTATAGCAGTCGAGCGCGCTCGACACATTTCTCGCGCGTGCCAACGAATCGGGCTAGGCCGTCCACCATGATGGCGTAGCGGCCGTCGTCACCAAGACTTACGACCTGGACTGATAGTCCTATCATTCCCATGTAACTTTGACGGTATGGGTTTGGCCACGGCCATCTGATACGACCTTGAAGGTTTGGAAGCGGCCGTCTGCTGTCCCGAAGATTAGGGGCTTCGGAAACCCCTTCAAGTCGTCGTCACCGATGTGCCCGGTCTGGAAGTTATTCTGGCGGTCGAGTCCATACCAACGATTGACCCCAGACAAGAAGCTGTCATTTAGGCCGGCGACGACTGGCTCGGGGCTGTCCGCGACGTAGCCATTGCGCGGCTCCGGTGTCTTGGCACCTTCGACTACTTTGCCAGAACCGCCGCATGTATCACACAGCGCCGTCCGGAGATATACTTTTTCATGGACACGCGAGACCGTGCCTTCGCCTTGACACTTGGAGCATACTATCAACATGATCCATTCTCCCTAGCTGTTCCAAGTATTTCTTTGAGCTTATCGTCAAGGTCATCACTTAAGCCAAAGAATCCTCGTAAGCTTAGAATAGATATTACAGGCTGCTCACCTCTCCGCAAAGCGATATCATTGTGAGTGACTATGATTTGAATCATCTGGTTGAGTGCATGTCGAAGCCGTGCATTTCCACGTTCAGAAAGAACCACGGCCTCGGTCATCTTATCATTGGCAGTTATCGCATTCTCGAGGCGTTTTTCGAGTGTTGCGATTTGCGCCGAATAACGCTGCGAGTCCTCGTCACGCCAGCGGCGCTGGGACTCGGTTTCGGTCTTGTAATTTTCGATCAGCTCTTGCTGAGTTTCGATTTCGCGCGCGCGTTCAGCCTCGCGCTCCGATCGTCGGCCGCCTAGCCAGTGTTGAACGATACCGCTATTCGCGATGACAAGAATAATCGCAACGATCGACAGGATCGCCCCGCTATTTATATGCTTTGCAAGTTCGGCGATCAGGCCTTCCACCGAGCGCCTCTTAGCAAAGTACATATATAAAGCTGAACTATTGCTGAAAGAATTGCATTTGATAGCGCGTATGTCACTAGATGGCCTTGAAATAATCCAATGGCAAGCGCGGACCAGGAAAAGCACGCGATGCCGGCACTCCATCGTTGGAGGGAGTGTGGTTTATCCGGCCTGATAAGAGCAAAGAATTGGAGGGCTGCCGTTAAGAGTAGCAGGATCATCCATCTCTTTCCATCCATGTGGAAAGATACTCCTGGAGCGAGTGTTATTCGTCCTAGCTCGAGGCGAGGGTCTGAGGCTATGCCCAGGGCGAGCCCCTGGACGAACGCATGTGTCGCAAGCACCCATTCAAGGGCGCACCGCGGAACGGAACACGGCGCCGCATTCATCACAGCACCTCTTCGAGATCGATAGCTACTTCCTTCACGCCATACTTGACGTACCGCATTGGATTCAATCCGGTAAACCGTGCCAGAAAGGCGGAGTAAGGCCATTTCGTGTTATCCGTTGGATGTGGTAGCCAGATGAACGGGAGGTTGATATCAAAGGTATTATACATCGTAAAGAAGAAGGTCAGACTTTCAGCCTCCGGGACTGTGAACGTAGCCGAGAACGTCCTGGGCTTGTCGCGCCGGTCATAGTATTTTGCGCCGCCCAGTGTCTCGACTGGCACGGTACGGACTCTATATCCCAGCTCAGCACCGAATGTGAAGTTGTATGTCGGCTGTGCAGAGGTTGCCAGCTCGAGATATCCTATCTGGACATAGCCGGCTGGATTGCTTGTGTCGGCAATATCAATCTGGAACGAGCGGACGTTATAGTTTGTGCCGGCGCCCCACCAGACGCCGCCTGGCCATGCGATCGCGCCGCTGTCGTAGATGTTAGTCGTCCAGGCTGCATCGCTGTAGAACCGTATGCGAACGGTCGCAGAAGACTGTAGGTTCGTGCCAGACAGCATGACGACGCCAATGCTGTGCGCAGCAGCCGCAGTCCCTTTGATTATGGTGCTGCCAGTCGTGGCATTCGTAGTCCGTGCGACTCGAGACAATGGAAGCGAGAACAGATTCGTTATCGGATAACTCGCGTTATACGAGCCGCCCGACAACGTGTAGAAGGCCGACATGCTAGTTGAACCGAACACTGCCGACGTAGCCACCTAGGAAACTCCCCACAGTGAAAGAGTGATTAGGTTCTTCCCCGGATTATAGACAATCCCGGTAACGAGCATCACCTTGCCGCTGGTATAGCCAAATCGAGGAACGGTGAGTGTAACGCCTTTTCCGATATCGATTGTTGAGATAACCGTCGGAGTTATCTCAAGATCAACCTCAATAAAGTCTTGTCGTCCATCGAGTAGGCCAAGCATCCTGGTGGCCTCTGCATTTGCGTCAGCAATCTCCAAGAAAAGACTATCAATCTTCTTTTCTTGGGCGAGTGGATTATTAGTCTGAGTCGTGGTGTTATCGACGGGTGATGTTGTGCGGAACTCCAATTCAAGAAAGTTCCGCCGCGCGGCCGTGACACTTGTGGCAACTCGATCACCTTGTTGAATAGTCCAATTCTTCCAGTAGTTTAATGAGACTCGCCATACCGGCTTGCCGCGATCGGGTGCCTTAGTTGGAAGAAATCGGAGGTCTTCAATATCGTAATCATCCGAGTCAAGGACGGTCGTGCTCAACTCACCAACAACAAGATTCGCAACAGAGCTGGCCGGTGTTTCGAGGCGGCCCATTCGAAACTTGCCCAGGCGGTCGAATCCATACCAGCCGCTAATTCCAAGAAACAACGGATCAAGTGCATCGATAAAAGTCGCACCCTCGTCTTTTATATAGACTCCCATTCGTAGGCCGGTATAGACCGAGTCGAGATACGTGACATCTCCTGCGGTAACGTCTCCGCTTGAGATACCGCCCGGTCCTGTCACAATGTCCTGGGCGAGCTGCGCAACAGTCTCGTCCGAGAACGAGGCGCTTGTGCTTATGTCACAGGTAATGGAACCGTTAGCGGCTGCGCCCGTCCCAACTCGGAACATGCCGCCTGCTGGCCACGACGAGAAGTGTCCTGCGGCCCTAGCAGTCGCCTCCATGTTAGCCTGGCTGGTATAATCTGCGTCTTGTGTGAGCTGGACACCCTTGTCAAAGACGTTGATGCCGCTGCCACCAGCCGCAATACCTCCGCTTGTGTCCGTAGCCTGAAAGATTAGTTTATCAGTGTTCACACAGACTGGCGTTATGTTTGAAACGGCGCCGAACACTTTCGGCTTTGGTTGTCCTTTGATGTCGTCTGTGCCATCAACACCAGCCGGTAATACGTTGGTGCCACCATATCGGCTCGTCTGTATCGGCTGACGAAGATCCTCGAGCCGATCCCTAAAAGTAATCTCAACGCTAACAAGATCGAATAACGCTTGTTCAATCTTTGCTGTATATAAAGTGACAAAACTAGCGACGGCGGTATCGGTTGATAGCCCAATAAGAAACGTGGCGGTTTGGCCAGCTAGACCCCAGTCTCGGAGATAATCTAAGTCCCCGTTTACGTTATCAAGTTTCAAGCTATCGTACGACTGCGAAACCTCTCCGCCCAGGCGGGCGCCTATGGAAATCTCTCTGCGAAAGATGGGGAGCTGAAGAATGCGGTCGTCGTATCCCGCGCCAGATGTCGGCGAAAAACTTCTTGAAGAGAACAAGAGGGTAACGATACCGCCACCGGGATTCTTCGCATCGATTGAGCACAGGATAGTGATACTCATACGACCGGACCCCAGGCGGAAATCGTCATTACCTCTCTCGCCGGGTTATAGAATACTCCTGTTACGGATAGCACTCTACCCGAATCATAATTGAATCTTGGGTACTTTAATGTAATATCTTTTCCAATGTCTATTGATGCGACGACCTCTTTAGTAAGCCTGACATCAATCTCAAAGAAGTCTTGCCGGCCAGAATAGAGCGCGAGCAGTCTGTCGCGTTCCGTGTTTGCGTCGGACAGTGTGGTAAGGAGCGTCTGGACTGTTAGTTCGGATGCGAACGGATTATTGGCGAGCGTCGTACTATTGTCCGCTTTATCTGTCGCGCGATATTCAAGCTCAAGGAAATTTCTCTGCGCAGTAGATACTGAACCTGCCACTAAGTCGCCCGCTTGCACCGTATAGTTCTTCTTATAGTTGACGATAACGCGATAGGTCGGCTTACCGCGATCCGGCGCTTTCGTCGGAACCATGCGAATTTCGTTTATCTCAATATCGCCAGCCTCAAGGACTTCGTCAGAAAGTCGGACAATCGGATTAGAAGGAATATCTAATCTCATCATTCGGAACTTCCCAAAGCGATCAAAGCCGCACCAGGCACCGACAGATTTGAGGACTTCAAGGGCTGCATCCAAAACTGTTGTCTCATCTCTTATCCAAATTCCAACTTCAGCAGAGTTCTTAATATCGAGATTTGTTACATCGCTTGTCTGGACGTCTGTTAGCAATATCCCGTTCGTGCTTGTGACAATCGATAATGCCACCTGGGCCGCAGTCCTACTCGCTGCGGTAGACCCTTTGGTTATGTCGCACGTCAACGATCCGGCCGGCGCGACGACTGGCGTAGGCGACCCTGACCGAAGATAACCATGTGCTAGATTAGCCCTGTAATGACCGCCTGCTGTGGTGCTAGACATATCGTCTGTCGGATAGTCTGCGTCTCTCGTATAGACCACTCCGTGATCGTATAACACGACGTTGTCATACGCGCCATCATTCAACTGAAATACATTTGCCTCGGTTGCAACGTTTGGTGGGCTGACATTATAGACCTGTCCAAAGACTAAGGGTTTCGGCAGCCCTTTTAAGTCGTCTCTTCCTTCTCGATTACTTGATAAGGACGGAGTGGGATTCGTCCCAGCAAACTTATTCGATTGGATATTCTTCTGGAGATCTTCCATCCGGTCGTGAAACTGGAATTCAATTGTGTTTATATCAAAAAGGACTTGCTCCAAACGAGCGGTGAATAGGATTTCAAAATCGGTATAGACATCGCCATTGTCTCCGATTAGGAATTGAGCTTGCTGTCCAGCCAGTCCCCAGTCGCGGAGGTAGTCTAGACTCCCATCACTATTGTCCAGTTTAAGACTATCGGTCTTAACCGATGATTCTCCGCTGAGTGCCGCACCGAAAGAAATCTCTCGCTGGAATGTAGGCAGTTGAAGAATACGATCTTCGTAATAACCTGGCGCAGATGGATCGTTATATCCAATAGAACCAAATCTCAATGTTGAGATACCAGCACCGGGATCTTTTACGTTTATATTACATAAAATAATTGTACCGTGAGGACGATAGGAGAAGTCAAGGTATCCTGAAGAAGAGCCAGTGGGAGCAAGAAACTCCCACATCGCTGCGCCGGATGTATTGCCGCTTTCAAGTCCGGACCAGACGACGTTCGTGCCTGACGTATATCCAGTCGCCGCAATGTCTGCTGATGCTCCAGTAAAGAACGTCGTAATCGTTTGTCCACGATTAGAGAATCCAGATGGCGCGCCGGCTGTGATCGTGGTTGTTGTCCGGTCGATAACCAGCGTAACAATCAACGAACTAATAGCATTCTTCGTAAAACCTGTGAGGGTGTTCGTTGTTCCGGATACATTGGCCGTGTTAGTGATGAAGTTAATACCTGTCGCATTCTGTCCGACATAGATCATTATGCCGCCAAAGTCACAACCGCTGTATGTGGGCGGACTAGAAATGTCTCCTGAAGTTAGTCCTACTTTATGAAACGCAGAATAGAATGATCCAAAGACATTGATCTGCGCGGCGGTTACATCCTGGGGAGTCCAGCCTGTCCCGGTTAAGGTCAACGACCCATTACCGAAGAGCAGTATAACAGCTGAGTCGCCTGCTACAGTGCCAGACGGCCACGCGACGGTCCCTGAGTTGGCCTCAACTATGCTCTGTCCACGAAAGGTCGCAGCGGGGATAGCACCGGAAGGAGGTTCATCGTGATAGTGGACGAACCCTTCGAATTGTCCTAATGTGAATCCGCCTAGCGCATCCATCTAAGCTGCTTCATAAAAGCCAGATACTCTACATTGCACGTTATTGGCTGTTAGAGGAGATAGATTATCGTATTTAACTATAAAGACATGAGTGGTGTCGCTAAGAAAACCAGTCAAGGTACTACCTGTTATAACTGCCTCTCTTCCATGAAGGAAATAATGAGGAAACTTTACAGAGACCGCCGTTACCGGCAATGTCAAGATTGGATAATCCGCTGTACCGATCGCAGGAACAGTCACGCTTACTCTAATGAATACAGTTTTTCCGATCTGCTTATATGCTCCTTCTGCCACAGGTGAGGAAGGACCATAGGCGCCAGAGTTAGCCGTTACCGTAGGAGTATAACCTGTCCAGCCAGCATTATCTAAAACAGTAGTTCCGCCGATTTGATAATTAGTGGTTATGTTGATTCCGGCAGACAGAGTGCCAACGTCCGTGATGCCAGTGTACCCACCAGACACTCTACCACTTGGGATCGTACCAGTCGAAAGGTCGGAGGCACTTCCTGATATTGCAATCGGCGCCAACGTCTCGGCTAGAAAGGTAACGATGACTTCAGCCGAACCCGACAGCGATATCTTCCCTGTATTAGCAGCACCAGTTGATCGAAGAACAGTGTCGCGCGATAGGGTAGTACCAGCCCCGGTATAGGTTCCAATACCTACCTCGGCTCCACCATTAGCATCGCGCAGTGAGTACCAGACGGTATCCCCATTCGCAACGCCCGCCTGGGCGAATGTCAAATAGCCGGAAACCGCACCGCCCAGGGTGACGGTCCCTGTCCCCGTCGTGGTTGTCGTGACGCGGGCGAGATTAACTAGCTTCGTCACGCTGCGATCCTCTGCAGCCAGAACACAGCCTGTTGGAGCTGCCCGACAGCGGCGGCGGTCTGCCCTGCATTCGAATTACCTTCATCGATTACGAACCGCTGCAATGCCCAAAGGTCTTGACGAATGGCATTCAGCGTAGCGATAACGGCGGCGGAGACATTGTATTGAGCGGTGATCTCCTGGCCAATCATATACACGTTCGCATTACTGTGATTGTATATCGCGGCAACAATTTGCTGCCACGCGACCGACTCGTAATACGCGATCGTGTTGATGATACTATTAGTGAAGAGGTTATCCAAACCGAGCTGAGTGTTCGCCAAGTACGTCATCAATGACATGCTGTTATTCGCAAACGCATTCTCCGCTTGAACGATACTGTTGGCTGCGCCGTATACAGCTCCAATCTCATTACTTGAGAAAGCTGCGTTGGTATTGATTAGGGCACCACCGATATAGAACACAGCCCCGCCAATGGCTTGCGCGTCCTGCGACGAACCGGCCAAGATGCGAGAAGCCGCATTGTCATTCGCTGCGATTTGTTGTCTTGCGATGTTATCGTTTGATGCCTTGGCGTCCGCCGCAGCTCTATTATTCGCAGCGATGATATCTGCTGCTGCCTTATTGTTCGAGGCAATCAACTCATCTAGCTTAGCATTGTTTGCATCGATTGCCTTCTCGGTTGCCGCGTCATTGGCATCGATTAGTTCTTTAGCCTTGTCGGCATAACCCTGGACAATATCATCCGCAGCGTCGCGGAGATCTTTTGCCGTAGCTTGTGCTTGGTCGGTTGCACCTTGATCGACGCCGGGCAAACTATTCAATGCGTCGAGAACACTCTTATAAAGGGCTGCGCCCTGCTCGCCGCCAGCATAATAACTTTCGATCTGTTTGATATAGGCATCAGCATACTGAGTCGCTTTTGACAATGCATCGACATCGCCAGCTTTGGCCTTAGTAATGATGTCTTGAAACTGAGTTGCTGCTTCGTTGAAACGAGACTCAGGCGAAGTGTAGAGCTGCTCTGACACAGCAAGTGACTTCAGGTATTCTTTAATGCGCGCGCCCTCTTCGAGGATGCGATTGTAATTCTCCTCAGCCTTAGCTGCGTCTGACAATGCCTTACGCATGCCTTCGGCTTCTTTGACCCAATCGCCAAAGACATCTTTGAACTCACTAAGATGATCTTTAACCTTGTTGAAATCAGCATCAGATAAGCCGGTAAGGATCGACAGAGCCTTATAGTGCGACAACTGTCCAATCTGGTCGTCTACGCCAGAACCACCGCCCGCAATCTTTAGTTCGTTGGCCTTCTTTTCAAGGTCACGTTCATTGTCAAAGACAGCCTGAATTTGATTAAGTGCGCCAAGTCCCTGGGACTCACGCAAGGCTACGAGAGTGCTTTGATTCAGTTCCTCACGGAAAGCTTTTTGTTGTTCCTCGAGGTCTTTCTGAGCGTTGGTCGTTTCGGTCGCAGAATCGCCCAGGTCGCGGATGGAACGCGCGAGGTCCGCAATCGAGCTATCAGCGTCTTTGTAATAGTCGATGACATCGTTAAGCTTGTCTTTGTCGAGTCCTTGAATGACGCTACGGATTGCAGCCATCTTGGACTGATCAATAATGTCTTGCGTACCTTTATTGCCACCTAGTCCGACCGCCTGGGACTCTCGAATTGAGGACTGCGTCTTAGTGACAATCGAATTGATGCTGTTAAGATAATCGCGACCCGTTGAATTAAAGAAGTCTTCATACAAAGCTTTATTAAAATCGCCTTGAAGACGCTTCGTCGCTTCGGCTAGACCCGCATTAACTGGATCAAGACTGAGTCCGAACTTCTCTGCGTTCTGACGCAATTCATCGAAGGCGGTTGTGATCTGCGACATTGCCTGCGCGAATGGGCCGACCGAGTTTGTGTCTTTCTCAATCTCTGTAAAAGCATCAGCCGCAGCATCTTTGAGATGATCGTAAGCCACGGCAAACTTAGCAGCGCCTTCAATCTCATCGGGGTTCGTGACTTGGCCCAGGACATTCGTTACAGTGTCCGAGACACCTTCTAACGAGTGCGCAATGGCAAGCTCGAGGAATTTAGTCGCTCCAGCCACATCTCCTTGACCAAATCGTGCTTCTCCTTTCAGGTCGCCGATTTGACCATTGATAACGATCCCTCGACGCGACCCGGTGGAAATGGTGAATCCGCCAGGTGCGTTCCCGCCTGTAAGCTGTTTGAGAGTAGCGGTAAGCTCCGACACGCTCTTGAAAATTGCCTGAGTGCTTTGGTCGTTGGCCGCGACACCGTGCGACTGTGCTCCACCGGATTGACCGGACGCCAAGTCGAAGGAGATGGCGCTTGCTTGGTCTGGCTTCTTGCCACCGAAGAGACCGTCAAATACGCCAAGGAGGCCGAGCACACCAACACCAAGACCGATCGGTCCAAGGAGTCCTGATAGAGTTGTTGACCCGAGAATTCCGCCTGACGCGAGTGTCGGACCAACTGTACCGGCCAGCGGCAGGCCACCAGTTGATAGACCAAGGACTGAAGCGCCAAAAGAATCGATAGAATTAGTCAGGCCGCTGAACAGACCTTTCAATCCTCCAGAACCAAAAATGTCGCCGAAGATTCCAGTGTCTTTCGCTAGTCCACCGATCTGCGCAACTGTACCGATATTGATTGAACCATCCGGATTCGCTTTAACGCTATCGCTTGACGATCCAAACAGGGATCCGAATCCCTGCGCCGCAGAACCAAATCCTAAGCCTCGAATAACGTCTCCGATAAGCGGCTTAATGACAAGCCCCGTCGCCATCTGTGCGGCGATCTGCGACAAGGCGGTCGTAATCTTCTGCTTCCAATCAGTAATCTTCTTGCCGCTGAATACGTCCTCGAGCGCTTGGCCCAGGTTGCTAACAACGCTGTCGGCCGCACTCCGGATAGCATCATCAAGTCGCTGCTGCGCCTGGACCGCCTCATTCCGTTTGATATTCGCGCGCTCAAGATTGTCGACAGACTTGAGCTCCGCCTGGGCGATTTCGCTTGATAAATCAACACCACGCCGCTTCAGGTCTTGCTGAGTTTGCAGAAGCCTGATCTGTCTTTGGATCTCGTCTGTTTGTTTGCCTTGAAGGCTCGTCTCAAGTTCAACAAGCTGTTGCCGATCTTTATTGGCGTTAATGTTTCTTTGGACCTGAAGTGTCTGCTGAAGGACATCATTCGCGCGGATTTGGATTGCTGTCTTATCAGCAATCGCTTTCGCGGCTTCAGTCGTAATATCTTTATCAGCTGCTTTGGCGGCTGTCAATGCTGCATGAGTCGTCGCGGTAATCTGATTCTGAAGCGCTGCCTCATGCTCTTGTTGCGTGCCTTCCTTCGACGCATTAACGAGGCGCCCAACTGCGAGCTGTTGCTCACTTAGGACCGGGAGCTGCTTTGCAAGCTGCCCAGTGGCCTCTGCGGAGGCCGTGGCGAGTATCTCTTGCGCCTTAGCGGCACCGCTCTGCGCCTGTGACTGTTTCGCTGCTAGCTCGCCTTGCGCGGCTGCGAGACGGCGCTGTTGCTCTACCTCATTCTCACCAGCCGCTGCCGAGTCAAGGACGCCTTTATTGTAATCAGCTTGAAATACGCTCGCGCGCTGAAGCTGAACATTATGCGCTTCAACTGCATCACGACCTCTTTGCTGCGCCTGCCATTCTTTCTCTTGACCCTGAAGATTGGAGGTGCTTAACGACTCTTGATAGGCGCGCTGAAAGATTAAATTCTCATTATACTCTTTCTCTGCGTCTCGTGCCCGCTTCCTAGCTTCAGTCTCTTTATTGATCGCATCGAGATTAGACTCGCGTGGACGGTCTAAAGCTGGCCCGGTGGCTCCGGTAGGTCCAGCAGAGTCGGCCGCTCCGCCTGTGACATTGGCGACATATGCTTTCACAGCAGATGGCATTGCCAGCCTGCCAGACAAGAACTTCTGGTAGTTGCCTGGACCCCAATTATAAGCGGCTAAGGCAGCATCAATACTTCCGAACTGATCAAGAAGCTTTTGAAGATACTTCACTCCGCCGACAACATTCTCTTGGGCGTTATACGGGTTCACGCCCATATCTTGTGCAGTGCCCGGCAAGAGTTGAGTTAGTCCAATCGCCCCGGCTGGAGATATAGCGCTTTGCTTACCTCCGCTTTCAACTCTAATTAATGATTTAACTAGAGCTTCAGTTATCTGACCTCCAGCTTCACCTGACGAAGAAATCTTCTTCGCTACGGCACCAAGCAATTCGTCAACACCCATAGCGCCATATGCTGGACCGTAGGCACTACGATATGCAGAGTCCGCATTATAAGCAGTTGAATTAGTGCCTTGATTAGGAATATAATAGAATTCATCTACACGAGACTGTTGTTGTTGACGCGGCGGTATCGGTGCGACAGCAGAGGGAGTTTTATTACCTTTCAACCAATCAGGTATGTTTCTATTGATGAAATCACCGATGCCTTTAATCTCATCAAGAGTTGGCTTCAAGCCCTCGATGTTAAAGATGTCTTTCCACTCAAGCTTGTTGTGAGCAAGCTTCTCAATAATGTTAAGAAGTTCTGTTAAATCTTTAACAAGTTGAGAAATGACAGTTGATCTAGACAACGTGTCGACCAACGTCCCCCAGGCCGCTTTCAGATCATTCGCGGCTCTGGTAGAATTACTCATTGCGTCGCGTGCTTTACCGCCAACGGTATCCGCAATCGCTTGGAACGCTATGTTGACCGCTTTGGCGCTCTCCGAATGAAGCGCCATTGTCCGAAGATTCTGTGCCTGTACTGCATCGAACGCTTTGACCTCGAGGCCAAGCTTGATCATGGCCTCGGCGCCAGCGGCAATCGCCTCGTTTAGTTGCTTCGCACGGTCAATAGCATCACCGCCAAATGCAGCGGCGATATTCGCTCCAGTTTCGATTATCTGTTTTGCGAAAGCAGGATTAACGCCTTCGGTCCGTACTATCTCAAGTATTGATTTCCTTGCGTCGCCAGCCGAGATGCCAAGCTGTTGCAGGCCGCGAACCATGTCCTCAAAGTCTTTGCCGTTCGCGAGTGCTCTCGTGTGCATCGCGTCCAAAGAGATATTTATCTGTTTCGCTTCCTGGTCTAACTTTGCAGCATTAAAAGCAAGAGCAAGAGCTCCTGCGGCGAGGGTAGCGAAGACAGCATTGAGAGCCGCACCTGCCGGGACCAAAGACCTAAGCTGCGCGCCAAATGCGGTGAGGACCGCAGTCGCTCCACCGCCTTGCGCGAAAGCAATCCTAACCTGATCTCCCTGTTGTGCAAGGACACGGAACGGACTTGCACCCGAGGCTAGGCTTGTCCCAATATCACCAAGCTGGAATCCAAAGTTCTTAACAGCTTGATCTAATGCTCGAGTGCTTACTATCGCCTTTTCTGCGACCGCAGTATTATCGTTCTGCGCTCCTGTGAGATCCTTATACCGCCTCTGAATCCCCGCCAAAGACTTTTCGTATTCAGCTGCGCTGAGACCAGCACTCTTAAACTTTTCAAGATCGGCTAGCGCCTTCGAGAAGTCTTGTTGAGCTTTATATCCATCGATGTTCGCCTTCTTGAAACGCTCAAGTGAAGTCGCTCCGGTTGTAAGGCGACGTTCGGTCAGCTCAATAGACTTATCAACTTTCGCCGTACTATCAGCCATCCTCTTGTTAGCGTCTTCGACGGCTTTCGCCTCGCTAACGTAACCAGAAGCGTCGGCATCAATCTTAAGAGTATTGATTGCAACGGCCATTAGGATCTATTCACTGTCTTTGACCTTTCGACTTGCTCTTTAACTCTCTGTATCTCCCAAGCGACATACTCTCTATCCATCGCTTCGATAAGGATCACGAAGGTGTCAAACGCTTGTCCTTCAATCTCGTAGCGATCAGCATAGGCGTTAACTGAAGTAAACGGGATTCGCCTAGGGCGGGGCTGTAGTATAACCCCTCCCATCGGAATCGAATACCCTGATACCGAATACGGGCGGTCTCCGTTTAATCGCCAGAATGCCTCCCAGGCAAACTCACCGCCTGGGGGCATAACAGCATCTTCAGGTCTCTCAAACTGTTTATGACCAAGAAGGATCTCTGCTTCGGGATCCTCCTCAACTAGAGCTTCTAGGAATTCGGATCGTGATTCTCCGGACTCGAGCTGCCAGCGGAGGAGGGCGACAAGTTTTTTGCCGTGTCCTGCGAGAGTTCAATTTCGACTTCACCAACTAGCCCACCCGCGTATCGGATATGATCGTGCAATACACGGAAGGCGGGGTCGAGGAGATACTCTTCGGCGCTCGAGAACGGAATCGGTTTTCCGTCGTCGTCATCAAGGCCCGACCAATCCAATAAGATATGGTCTAGGTATAGTTGGCCGTTCGTTCGGAACAATTCATCTTGGGGGATGTCGCGCTGTTTAGAGAAATATCTCCTGTGGTTGCGCAAGTCCACTTGGTTCTTGGCTACGATATACGGTCCATAGTTGAAACCACGAACCTTGAGCCGAACCCCAGGCCAATCGGGTATATCTACCCACTCGCCTTCACGCTCGCGCTTTAGGTCTACACGAGCCGAATTCAATTTGATAGCCATTTGGTGTTCCTTCTGCCGGAAGGGATGCGGGGCAGCCCCGGCAGGCTGCCCCGCGCACGCGCGCGCGTCCCGACCCGCAACACCAATCACGAGTCGAGACGGTCTTCACCCACCGCTGCCGGGCGGAGGGTTAAGAATTAGAGTTCGAAATACGGGATGCGGTCGCAAAGGATTTGGGCGTTTGTTAGTGTGGTATCAATCGACGCCTGGAAATCCATCTCGAGGTGAATGTCTTGGTTCTTACCGCCTGCGGCTGGTGCTCCGCTGCGATACAAGACTCGAGGGAATTGCCACACGAGCGCCTGACTATTCTTCTCTTCACGACAATTGATGGCAGTTGCAGTGCCGGCATACAACTTATTCAGAAGAGAAATGTCACCGTAGTAAGTATCGATTGTGCCGGTAACAGTGCATTCACCGCCGTTAACACCGACGGGCGACGCTTGGTCAACGGATTCTAGAGTCCGAAGATTGTTGTTGATCTGGAAGTTCAGTGAAGCGGCCCAATTAGGCGACGTCAAGGTCGCACCCGCTTCAGCAATACGACCAACGTTCGCATTGGCGGCCATTACCTGTCCGGTAGTAGCAGCATCAGGCACCGCGTCAAGAGCCGTTGTCGATGCGGAACCACCCATGCCGGTGAAGGCAGCGGCCCAAGTGACTTTCTGACGACTCTGTATCGTAACAGAGAAGGTGTTGACTCCCATGCCCGTGTTAACGATGTAGGACGGGACTGTCTGGTCGAGAAAACCTTTCTCGATCGACATGGTAGTCGGAGTCGTACCATTTCGAATCTGGTCGCCAAACCAAAATTTGATTGTCTTACCAGTGCCGGTATCGGTTGTCCACCCAGCCGGAAGATTATCGCATGTAAGAGCGGTCGCGGTGATCGCAGTGACACGAATCCAGGCATTCAAAAGGGCAGTAGCGAACCGATCACCCGCCGCAGTCCCTCCGACCTTAATCCATTGGCCAGGGACAAGACCGAGGGTCGTGAAGTTCAAGGCGGTACTGCCCAGGCCGGAGGCCGTCGCGGTAATGTCTGCCGACGCTCCTTGCGCACCGACGACTTGGAGTTTAGCAGTACCAGGAGGAGCAGCTTCTGCGGTCAAGCCCAAAGCTGTGCCGACGATGGTCGTGCCAGTCGAAGACGCGACCCTGAAGATTTGGTTATTCGCCGCGTTGGTGAAACCCGTTGCGCGTACAAGGTGTCCCACCTTGGCGTTCGTACCACCTGAAACAACCGTGTAAGTGTTCGCTGTCGTACCCGCATCCGTAACGACCGAATCCGCCACACCATCGTTGTCGAATACCGGAGTATTCACCCAAGGATTATAAAACGCTGACCGCAAGAATTCACTCAACGGCGAGTTGTCGTCAGGATACGACATTTCACCATTGATTGAGCCTTGCGATCCTTGCATGACTTTGATAGGATCACCGAGCATACGGTCTGAACGAATTTCGTCCGAGTCGATGTATTCAGGTGTGAAGCTCAACGACTCAGACACATAGCGCGCCGTCCGCATCCGAGGAGTCGTCGGCGTCGTGCCTGTCGTGACTTCACGGACAACCACAAGTTGAGTCCGATTAGAAGTCGTCATTAAAAGTTACTCCAGATAGATAAAGGACGATGGCGCTGGTTCACGGTTGCTCTTCAATCATACCAAGGTCGATCCAATTTTCTGGAGTCAACAATGGCTTATCAAGACCCTCATCATCTTGAATCACATCGTCGGGGTGATAACGATGAATCACGGTGACGAAGGGCTCTAGTACGATGTAAGGGCCAGGCATCTCTCTTACTTCCTGCTTCGAGGCTTCTCTGGTTCCGGGTCGTCCATAGTGGCAGCCGCCTCGGCTACCTCGGGCGGCACAGCCTTAGCAGCTTCGATTTCTTGTCGAAGACGGGCGGCGCCCCAACGACCATCAATCTCAATGCCCAGGTCCACCGCTTCAGCTTGCAAAGCGGTAAGATCTTCCTCGTCAGGTGAGACTGCGCCAAGCATCCCGCGCTCGACCCATTCTGCGCACGAAAGCGGACTGTCGCCTTCTACCACATAGTCCTCAACCACATCGTCTTTGTAATAACGATGTATGGTGCCAGCAAACGGCTCTAGGACCTTGAAACGCATTACATCACTCCCTGACTAGGCATATTCGTCATAGTTAAACGGGACCGCCCCTGCGAGACCGAAGAAATTCCCGTTCTCTGCCTCGGCTTCGCCCCCAGGTTCGAATCCTTCGCATACGACATTGTTAAAGTCTGCGTTCTCGAATATCGCCGCTGCGGTCGAGAGCAAACCATGACAGAGTGTTTCGCCAACTCCTTGCGGCACAAACGCATAGAACCAGATGTGCCCAAAACGACGAGCGAGATTATTCCCTGGCGCTCCAATAGATCCTTCGTTTTCAGGATTCCATCTTACTTCAATCATCATCCAAGCTTGGGGTCCACCATCCACAGCAGAGGCCGGCAGAGCATTCTCGTTCGGCCATATCAACATTACAGTCGGATCAGTCCATTGAGTTTCCATCCGACTTCTAATAGCGCTGACTGCCGTACCTAGAGACATTAGATCTTTGCGGTGATAACTAGAGCTGGATAAGTAAGCTCCGTTTCACCTCTCCGATTCTTCTTCCGCAATCTATATCCACCAGCTAGTCGGATAAACGTCTTCTTCGCAATGACAGTATCACCAAATCGTCGTTGGACTGCTTGACGCATATCTTCAACAATCCCAGGGGGCACGCTCATCTTCATTGCGCCGACTTCGACCTTCCTGGCATACGGAACGTCGTTCGTAATAATCACCTCAGCCCCTGGCGGTATGCTGGTCGGGTCTTTAACGTGTATGCCATTCACCATAGCGAACCATGCGCGTGCGTAGCGACCGCTTCGCACCGGCGAGCGAGCTCTGGCGTACGTCAAGGAATACCGTACAGCCTCTGTAAGCCACTCGAATTGATAAATGATCGGTCCAGGAAACACGACGCTCTCTTCTTGAGCGCCTTTCCGGCCATTGATATATTTCGTGTAGGTCTTAGGCGCTTGACCCGAGGATTGGACTTCCGCCAACGACGCCCGCGCCGTCTTCGCCAACTCGGAAGCCAGGAACTTGGGGTCATACCCTATTCCCGAGATACTGATGTGGACGCTTTTGTCGACTGCCCGAATGCCCATCTCTAGCCTCGAACATGCACGTCGTACGCGATAAGTTCACTGCCAATACGACGAGTCGAATCATCGATTGCGTTGATAGCAACTTCTTTCCCGCGTATGATTAAAGCATCCGTTGGAAGCAAGGGCAGCGGAAATCCTTCTTTAATTAAATCGTCGTACAGCAGGATGACCCGTCGGTCGCCTTGGTTGATAGATGAACCCGAAACAATCTCTTGAGGAACAAATCCTCGAACCAATGCTTTGCACGACCAATCAAACCGTGCATTCCGCCCAGCGGTGTATCTCCGAATATAGACGTTCTCGAGCGGCGCACGATTATACGAATCACGTGCCTGGTCGGGATTCATCGGGCAGCCATCCGAACCGTTAAAGCGGTATTGCCCGTATATGTCCCGACCGATGAAATTATACAACGCCACCGTGTTCCGAAGATACCGCTCTTGCCGGTATCGTTCGTCAGTGCTGCTGGTTGATAGATAGCAACAATCTCATTTCCAGCAACTAGGTTCAACAGCTTCATCGCACTTTGCGTCGTAAACTGGAACCGTGCCACCTCAACCCAGTTAGCGCCCTGTTCGAGTGAAGTCTCGATCCTTACCGAGACTGATGTTCCTCCACCGCCCCAGGTGAAATTTGCCTGAATCGTCGCAGACAACATACCGTCGAGTCGATCGCGATATGCGATGCTCGAACCGGAGGCTGATACGCTTTCGGTAATAACGGCATCGGTCAACGCCGTCGTTATCGCCTTGTCACCAAGATTATAGAGGCCAGGATTATCCATTAAGCCATCAACGTCCTGTAGGGTTCAAGGAGCGAAAGGACGTCTGGCGGCAGACCACCATCACTTCCAATAGTGTTGATCTGGTAATCGTACCGCATCACACCTGGAATCTCTTCCGAACGAAGCAGAGGATCTTGATGGCTTTTTGCACGGTAAAATTTTACCAGAGAAATACATGCCCGTTCAATAGCATATGGTAATTGATCAAGTAATTCATAGCCAGCAGTATAGACAACAACCAGTCTGCCCGTCGTCCAGCAAGTCCGAGCATCATT
>Ga0247664_1000037_pt1 | contig 38899 bp, 35 predicted proteins | sample CNK05_metaG_FD_182715 | JGI IMG/M metagenome (GOLD analysis project Ga0247664, IMG submission 182715) | Soil microbial communities from Purdue University Martell Research Forest, Indiana, United States - CNK05 | ecosystem: Environmental > Terrestrial > Soil > Temperate forest > Bulk soil...
CACCGCATCTCGAACTGGAACGCAGGTTCCGGCGCGGTGCAAGGCTGGCGCATCCCCGTATTGCTCTCGGTCGGCGGCGACTACCAAGCCTTCAACCTGGACGGCGGCGATCTCGGGACCGGTTCTCTGATGAACTCGGCCTACATGACGCTGGGGTACTTCGCGAATAACATCGCGTTCAACGTCCCCTCGCTGGCCATGATGGGCACCGAGTCCAAGGAACAGGCCATCACCAATGCATTGCAGTTTTCCATCGGCAATGCGATCAAGGAAATGGCGCTGTACAACGAAATCGGCCTCTTCCAAGACGGCACCGGCATTCTGGCGCAGGCCACTTCCATCGTCTCCGGCAACGGCAACGCTGGCACCGATGTTGTCTATCAGTTGGAAACCGCAGCCTTCACCTACATCCGCTTGCGCGGCAAGAGCGCCCTCGTGGACGTGACAAACGGCTCCAACGTGATTCTGGCCGCTGGCGCGCGCATCAAGAGCATCAACTTCGCTGCGAATCAAGTCACCATCACGGTCGGAGCGGCCAACTACACGCCGACCAACACCGATCAGCTTGTTTTCCCGAACATGGCCGCTGTCTCCGCGACCATCGCTTCTGGCTCCTGGCGCTACGGAATCTACACCTTCAACACGACCAACACCACCGGCTCGCTGCTCGGCCTCGCCTATTCGTCCGCCTACGAATTGGCCTGCCCGACCGTCAATGCCGCTGGCGGATTCTTCACGCCGTCTCTGCTTCTCTCCGGCAAATCGCAACTGATTCAGCGCCGTGACGATGAAGCCTACGCCGCAACCATCGGTGTCTGCCACATGGCGCAGCGCGCTTCCTGGTATCTGGAAGGAGTCACCATCTCCAACTGGTTCCGTGGCGCGTCCGACAAGATGATCGACATCGTTCCGAAGGGCACCAATTACGGCGACACCTTCATGGCCGGTGACGTTGAGCACTACGTCTCCCGCTACGCCAACAAGTCCCGCGTCGATTGGTTCAATCCGACCAACTTCGGCGTCGTCAACTTGCAGGACATCACATTCATGGAAACCCCCGAAGGGCAGCGCATCTTCATCGGGCACTCGGCCACCACGGGCAATCCTCAAGCGGGCTTCCAATTTTACGTGGTCAATACGAACAACGTTTACAGCGTTGATCCCGGATGTTCCTGCGTCTTCTATTCGCTGGCTATCCCTTCAGGTCAGTGATAACAAAGGACTTAGCTCTACTTCTTCTTTAGTCCTTTGCGTGAACGCCCATGCAAAATGTGGCCGATATTCCCAGCCGTGCAGCCCATGATCTCTCCGATCTCTCGAAGGGTTTTGCCTGCTGCCTTTAGGATTGGGATTTCGGCCACTTGAGCATCGCTTAATTTCGCTAGACGGTGCGACTCGCCCCGAGAAGTTCTTTCGGGGTGCGTGCGCTGTCCGTTTCGATCACCATACGCTCGGCGTCTTTTCTCGGTTGAGTCCGCCGTGTTCGACACGTTGTCGCCAAGGAAGAAACATTCGGGAGACACACATTCTGGATCGTCGCACGTGTGGCAGATATCGGCAGGGTAGGGATCGCCTCCGTAATAGAGGCGGAACGCTACTCGGTGGGCTTTAAGCTGTTTCTTCTGGGCCTTAAAGGTTCCGTAGCCCATGTTGCTTTTCCCGCCGATCCATTTCCAACATCGCCCGTACTTGCCTTGTCCTGGAGCCATATCAACCTTGCTCCAGAAGCGGTCGATATCCGCTTGCGTCAATTCGGGCAGTGGTTTTACACTGGTGTCATGCATTTAGATTCTCCTTCAGGATCATTTGCTTAGGGCTACCGGAGTCTTGAACACCCCGGTAGCTCGTCTTCTATAGTATCACCAAAATCGTAGAAAACAATAGGCGCGGTATGGGTACATAGTAGAACGCCGCAAAATCTTCCCCGCCGCACCCAAACCGGAGTAGAATCAACCCATGTCGATTGAACTTCGGGAATGGTGCTACGTCTGCGCTGACTATGGCCGACGCTCCGCCGAATGCCTTATCCGGGCGAAGCTGGGACCGATGATATCGCAGAGGCCGTCCTGGCAGAGCGAGAGCGATGTGCAAAGATCGCGGACGCTCAAGTCAAGGCGTGTGAGGCAGATCAGAGCGGTAGGCTGGACGGCGCGTGCTGCGTGAGTAGCGCCGAGCACATCGCCGCCGAAATCAGATGTGGCGCATGAAGTTTTGTTGCTCTGCGTGTGGGACAACAATCAGCGAGAAAATGGCCGATCCTACTGGCCAAAACGGAGATTGGTGGCGAACGCCGAACCCGCCTATCTGCGAAGCCTGCGGCCTGGATAATACGGAGGCATTCAGAGCAGCGACGATAAAATGGTTAAGTCGTGGGATAAATTAATTCCGGGCGTGAAAAACCCAAAGATCCACCATTTGCCGGTTCGAGCCAAGTGCCGAAACCAAAAGGAGCAAGAAAATGGACGAGAAGATCAAGGCGAGATTGAGAGTGGTTAGCTGTAACATCGCCAAGCATGGGTCACGGGAAGACGAAGTGGTGGAAGTTAAGGCCACTGGCGGCTGGTATGCAGAAGGCACTCAGGGCGGGACGAAATATCCGGCCTCGCTGCACATAACGACGTATCCAGGATGCGGAGCAATTCCGGTGATTGGCGACTACATCATGATCACGGTCGAGCAATCCACCGATCAGAGTTTGCGCGGAGAATCCGTCGCGACCTAGAGTGAAGAGAGGCCGGAATCCCGGCCTCTCGCTTAAGGTTTGCTGGCAGTTTGAAGCCTGTCCAAAACAGCGTCAGCGAGCCGAACGACCGCATCAGCGAGTAATTTTGGGTCATTCGCAACGAGATTTGATCCCGTCATAGTCAGTCCGTTTAGGATTTGGCCGACGAGGTAGGTACGAGGACCGAAGGAATCAGCCACGGCGCTTCTCCTCGATGTCCTGCATGGTGACGCGCCACGTCCTGCCGATCTTCGTAGCGGGTAATTCGCCGGAACGGACCCAGTTGTAAACGGTCTGCCGGGTGACGTTGAGCGTGGATGCGACCTCTTCAGGCGCTAGGTACTTCTGTGACATTCCAGCCGCGCTTCTTTCCTGCGGTTGATTTTGCGGCGGCTTGTTGAAACGGTGGCGGCGCAGCAGGCCGACCTCCCATCATGGACGAACGTTCGGTCTCGGTAAAGCTTGAAACCATATTTGCCGACCGCAAGCCTTTTGTTCTGGCATCCGCCGCGTACCGCAAGTTAGACGATGCCATCGCCGTGAACGTCCCATGAACACCAGCAGCAGAGCTTTGATAATTAGCACAAGCCTGCGCCGCGATTCCGAGTGATCCGCCAACGGCGGCGCTGTCAATGTTCGCGCCGAGAAAGATGAACTTCCAGCCTTCGGCTTCTTTGCCGGTGATGAGCGCCTTGATGGAATCCTTCGAAAATTCCTTGCTGGAGTTTTCTTGGCCGTCCGTGATAATGACCGTGATTACGCCGCGTCCCTTGGCATCGACGCGCCGGATGCATTCTCCGATGGCGTCGTAAAGCGGCGTGCCGCCGCGCGGCTCATAGGTTTTGTCGGTTAGGTCGGGAACCTCAGCGAGCGGCTTGTCCATGTAGCTGACGGTTAGCTCTGGATTGTCGCCGGGGGAATCGAACTGGATCAAGCTGATGCTGTATTTCGTGTCCTTGTCGGCCTTGATACCATTGAGGTACTCGTTGTAACCGGATATCGTGGATGATTTTACGGAACCCATCGAGCCGGAGCGGTCAAGTACCACATTTACAAGCATTCCCTGCACTTTGTCAGCGGCAGGCGACTGTTTCTTTTTTGCCATATCGTTAGCGTAACATGATAAACGATGATAAACAAGAGGTATTTATGAACCCCTGCCCAGTCTGTAAGAAGCCCGCGAGCGGCATGTACTGCCAAGCCTGCGGGTGCAAGTTGATGCCGGAGCCTGATAAGGTCGGCCCACAGATGTTCACCGAAGCCGAGGCGCACGCGCAAGTAGCAGCGGCGGTCAGCGGGGCGACGATGGACCTCAGCGGGACGTACTATCGCGACTTGCTGGCCGAAAATGATCGCTTGAAAAAGACGATCAACGCGAATGCGGCAGAGGCGACACATGAGTACCAGAAGCTGGCGGCGGCGCACGATGCGCTGAAGGCTGAGATGACAAATATCACGCTGAAGCACGAGGCCATTGCGGCGGACACAGCGGAGAAGTCGTCAGAAGCGTATCTGGAGGTCGTCGCCGAGCGGGATAAGCTGCTGGCGGAGAATGCCGAATTGAAAGCCGAAATCGCGAAGGCGATGGGGGAACTTGCCCATGACGCAACGGCGACGCTTTCTGCGCCCGTGGCGCAGCCCGTGGGCGCGCAGCGGGTGACTGAGCCGATACACCCAGATATCGCCGCGATCATCATGCCGAAGCCGGGAGTATAAATGTCTACCGCGAAAGACGTAGCGAAATTTAACGAACTTCTTGGGCGAGAACTGGGACGCAACCCTCAATCGGAGCCTATCTTTCAGTGGGCTTGGTCCGAAGACCTATTTTGGCCTCAATTCCGCACCGGGCGCATGGTCACAAAGCGCGTCCCGGCGAAGTTGCTGGACTCGGGCGAAACCGAGTGGATCGAAATGGTGGTTCCCGAATACGCTCGGGTCAAGCTGTCCGATAAGCTGAAGAACCAGTGGGTCGTGACGAAGTGGTTCCCTCCAGAGGAGCTACCGATGTGGCAGCATAATTTCCCGATGGCGGATTATCCGGCCAACGGCTACCGCATCCACACGAACGCCTCGCTCGATCCGTTCCAAGTTCCGACGCTGGCGGACACGGAGCATTTCATCCACTGCATCCGCGAACAGCGCTCGATGTCGCTGGAGAATCGCATCATCGATATGCAGCGCGAAGCGGATTACATCGAGAAAGAAAAGGATCGCGTTATTCGAGACGAAGTGCGCGACATGATGCCAGCTTTCGCGAATTATCAACCAGGAAAGCGCGGCGGATACGTCTCACTGCCCGCAACCCAGAAGGAGTTGGCACTTGGAAAAAGCAAAGCAAGTCGGTGAGGAAGAGGCGAGGGCGGCTCACGCGGCGAAGGTAACTGCGGCAGGTGGGAGCGGCCACTGTCCGAAATGCGGGGCGTCCAATGGCGTCCTCGAAGGCAAATTTCGCTTGTGCGGGAATTGCGGCAACAAATACGAAATCAAGGAGTCAGTTTAAATGGGAAAGTATCAAGCAGAAGAGATCTGCATTGCCAGTATCTACTATGGCAAGGTGGAACCGGTCAAGATGTATCACGGGCTGTCGCCTAACCCGAAGAACGGGCGATGCACGCTCTATGAATTGGAACCAGTTAAGCGCGGTGCGAAGCCTTTCGTGCTGACAGTCGCGGATGCCTTTGAAAGAGTTCCGAACCCAATCAAATCCGAAGGCAATAAGCTAGCCTACGATGAGGCTCCGGTAGACGTTAATCGGATCGTGGATAACCTGATATCGATCTGGGCCGGGAACATGATCGGAGTGCCTCCAGGTGCGTCTCCCGGTATCATGCGCATCATCGGCACGGTCCCTCAAAAACGAGAACTCGACGACATGATGCGGATTCAGACGGCCTTCGCGGAGCACATGTTCAACGAGGGCGAGAAGCTAGCGCGCGCCTCGGCGTTCCATCACATCACGGACACCATGCGCGAGTCGGCAGTTTGGCTGAACTATTCGCGCAACTGGATCAACGTCAAGGTCAGCGCGAACATGGTCGATTGCCAGTGGTGCAAACAGCCGGTGCCCGAAGATGCTTTTGTCTGCCACCTATGCAGCAATCGCTTGATCGACGGACAAGGCAACCGCGTCAATCCAGCGGCGGTGCTCGCGGCGGCGCAACAGCCACAGAAGGCTCAGCCGGTCGCTGGCTAAAACTTAAAAAGGTGGACTTGCTTTGATTACAAGCCTTCAAAACGTCTTTGATACTGCGCGTGGATTCTTGAATGACGTGCAGGTATCTGGTGGGGCCGTTTGGCAAAATGCTAAATTGCAAGTCCACTTCAATGAGTCGTATCGCGCCCTTTTTAATTGCTTAATGGGAAGCGGGAAACGTGTTCAACGCGTAGTTTATTTGAACTTCCCAGCGAGGACTACCGTTCTCAATCCTGCCAATTTTAACATCCCGGACCTCGGAGAGCCGGAGATGGTTGAGGAACGTCCAGCGCAAGCCGCAATAAATATTACCAGCACCAGCATCGCAACTCCGATCAGCGTGCTCGCTCCGAGTCACGGATTCGGGACAGCGGGGCAGATCGTTCCGGGACAAATCAGCGGAGTAGCAGGTTCGGCGGCTCCATGGGGAAACTGGTTCTTCACCATCGTCGATGCAAATAATTTCACGCTCAATGGATCGATGACGGACGGCGTAGCCGGGACGGGTGGGATTGCAACGATCCAGAGCGCAGCGCGCTTCACTGAAGTTTACCCAATCGACTTAACCGCTCAGGGACTTGATGGACTGCCGACGCAATATCTCGAACAGTATCTTTGGATCGATGAAACGATGCAGTTCCGTGGCTGCACGAACACCCAACAACTGCGAATCACCTATTGGGCGTCCGGCACTCCTCCGACTAACCCAAATTTGAACATTAACATAGACAACTGCATCGACTTTCTGTCCGTGGCGACGGCGGCTAACGCGGCATACGCGAACGCATGGCCAGCGCGCGGAGATGAGCTTTACGCAAAAGCCTATGGCGTGTCTGGAGACAACTGCACTGGTGGACTTCTTGGCCAGTTTATAAAGATTCAGGTCGCAACGATGCAGCGCGGACCACAGCGGCGCAGACTTCCCTTCCGCGACAAGCGGTCGAGATTTGGAGACGCAATTCTTGGCTGAGCTTGGCTCGATCCTCGACGTGATTTGCGTCTGCGAACTCTGCTACAAAGAGTGTCGCGTTGGCGATGCAATCCCATGTGCGAATGGCGGGACTGGCTTAGGGTGTCCGCAGGCAGATTGCGGAGGGCTTGTGCATGAGCGCGGCTAATGTCCAATTTTTGACGCTGGAAGGCGAGCCGTGCCCACCAGATCAAAAGCCTTGCCGATTCACCTTTCGTTGCGTTAACGAAAACCGTGATAAATGCAGCCCGAATTATCCTGACGTGAATTGCGCAATGCTGTTAATCGCTGGCGCAACGGACATCCCTCGTGATGGACAGGGGTTAAACGGAGGGCGTCCTCAATGGGATTGGGACGGCAACGCAGAAGCGCCGACGTTCACTCCGTCAGTCAATTGTGAATCGCATTGCGGATGGCACGGCTACATTCGCCAAGGGCGATGTGTTTCTACTTCGGGGCAAGACGAACCCGAATAGTTTCGAGCGATCTCGAAGCTCCGATCAACACCATTTAGAACACAAAGGATTGAAAAGTTACAATGGGATACCCTAATGGAGTACCGAACGCAAACTCTGCGGCTCGCCTGCCTTGGCTCGTAAAGGGCGGCATCGTCGCACCCACCGACCGTTACATGATCGACGACTCGAAGCCGAACAACTGGCTTGAGTTCGAAGACAACGCGGCTGGAACCGGGAAGATTCACTACCTGATCGGCGTTGACACCAACAACCAGACCTATTTGCGCAACCCGAACGGGGTTTTGGCATTTGATCTGCAACTGGTCCAACTGGCGACTCCTGCGGCTCCGACGATCACCAATGTCGGGACGGCTGGCGCAGTAACGTGGACATATGTTGTTGTGGCGCGAAACGGAGTTGGCGCGACGCTTGGAACCAGTCCTGCATCCGCAGCTGGATCGACCACTACCGGCAATGCGACGCTGACCTCTGCGAATTACAACGTCATCGCTTGGGCGAGCGTGAGCGGCGCAGCGTTTTATGACGTGTATCGAACGGTTGCTGGAACCACGCCGAGCACAACAGGTCTAATCGGGACGGTAGCATCGACGACCGTTGTAACGACCGGACTTCAGCCTGCTACCTACAGCCTCAATGACACTGCACTGGCCGGTGACGGGACGACCGCGCCGACCGTAAATACGAGCGGACTTATCGCGACGGGAAATTTTTCTACGCCGCTATTGACTCCAGTGAATGTCGTTGCCACCCCACAGGGAACCACTGGGGCCACAACCATTTCTTATAAGATAGTAGCCGTAAACTCGGCGGGTGGCGTAACCGCAGCGTCATCCGCTGGGACCACGACCACCGCCAATGCCACTCTCACGAGCGTCAACAGCGTTAAGGTTACGTGGAACTCAGTTGTTGGAGCGGCCAGCTATAAAATCTACAGAACTGCCGCAGGCGGAACACCATCCACCACGGGACTAATTGGCACCTTGGCGGCAACGTCTGGTACGCAGACCTTCACAGACACAGGGCTCGCTGGCGATTCCTCCACCGCCCCAACCGTAAATACTACGGGAGCGAGCACAACCACTGGCCCGACGACCAGTTACACCGCATCTAATTACATAGGGTCTGAAACCGGGGCCAATAATGCTCTCGTTGCGGCCTTATTGGACTCCAGTGGGGCAGCGGTTCCATTAGCTGCCGGTTTGCTCATCTACCTGAAAATTGGGCATACTACGCAAGCTGGTGCGAACAGCCTTAATCTAAACGCGGCTGGAGTAAAAAGCATAAAAAAATCCAGCAACCCCGCCAATGACCTTGCCGTAGTCCACGCGGTTGGCTCAATCATGCAACTCGTCTATGATGGGACTGTATTTCAGAGCCTCATGGAGTAAAGACCGCTTTATGCCTTTCGCCCATTCCTTTTATTTAGAGGAATGGGCGCGAGTCCGAGATGGCGGTACGACTTCCCCCTTACCAAGCGAAGAATTGTATGCTTAGAAGTTCCTAGCTCCCTAGCGATAGCCGCCGAAGATTTACCGGCACACGCCATTTTGTGCGCTGCAAGCGCTTGTTCATTTGTTAATGAAAGGCGGTTTCCTCTAAGATATCTATCGGTTGGTGGGCAACTAATTGCTTGCTCTGGAGATATCCCGAGTTGCAATCTGTTAGTTAAGCCAGTATGGGTAAGCGAGCATCGGGGATCTTCTACCCATTCGCTTATTGTTTTGGTTTCCCCGTAAGCAGAGATTAGGCGGTTTCCTGATCGGTTCCTCTGCTGTTCTTTTCGGGTAGAAAACTTACAGTTGTCTGGGCTGTATCCCAATTCATTATCTTTGCGATCAAGCTGCATTCCGGGTTCTCTCTGCTGAGTTTCCACCCAAGCCGCAAATACTTCAAACGTTTTCCATTCTTCGCAAACGGTAATTCCGCGACCTCCATAGCGATAATATTCCGTAGCCTTTGGATTGCTGCATCTCTGCGTCATATTGCTCCATAGGCCGCGAATGGGGTGTTTTGGTTTCAGTGGGCGAGAACTTTCATAACATGCTCGCGAACAGTATTTGCGGCTTTTGCGCTGGATGGGATTGGAGCACGTTGGGCAACGGTTGCTTGTCTGATCGCTTTCGTATACAGTTGAGTTGCTCATGATCGCCCCTCCTATGGGCATCGTGACAGGTCGCTGCGGCGTTACAAGCGCTGCGCGACCTTTTTTAATTATAACATGGCACTATTCCCTGGGGTCGCCCAAAAAATAATTAACGTATGGAACGGTAGTAACTTGAGGTTGGATGACTACGCCGTTCCCGATGGGAATGCGCTGCTTTCATGCAATGCCACATTCATTCACGGTTCCGTTGGAACTCGGCTGGGGCATTCTGTAGTTTTCACAGATAGCGCTCATGGTGCCGTAACATCGATGTACCACTGGTTTTTTGTACTTCCTGGATCGCCAGCGCAGCAACTATCGATCTTGATGTACTATGCTCCGTCAACGGGGCTACTTGGCTGGGAACAATATCCGACCCCCGGCTTCACTTCGTTCTCGATTCCGACAACTGGAGCGGCGGGCGCAAGTTGCGTCGGCACCGGATTGCGGCTCTACGCAGCGTTTTACGACGCGGGCGGTAAGCTAAGTTCGCACAGCGGGCAGGTGTATGGGTACAACGTTGGGCTCGACAATCTTTTCGCGGCTCCGATCCAGAACGCTATCGCTGCGGCTGAGACTGGAGCGGGGCTTTGCACGGCTGGCGCACATCGGATTGGATACATCTTCACCACGAGAAACGGATACACAGGAAAGCTTTGCCCGGTCGATAGCGGCGGCAAGTTTACTCCGATCACGTTTACTTCGACGGGCAGTAAAAACATCCAACTAACGATCTCTGGGGCGCTACCTGGAGCGGGTTATCTCGGATCTCCAGCGACGTTTCAAATCGTGATGGCGACGGTCGCCAATCCGAACACGTATTATGCGGTTCCCGGAGCGGTCGGGAATTGTGCGAATCCCACAGTCATTACGATCTCGATCAGCGACTTTGATCTTGCCGCGACCGGCACTGATCTTTCTCAGAATCAAAACCTGCTGGCTTCATCTGTTGGTGGGACGCCACCGTTCTTTCCGAGCAACATCTTCACGTATTCAAGCCGGATGGCTTATGTGACGATTGACGGCGCGGGGTTCCCGGTAACCTACTTCAGCGAGCAGAATGCCTTTCAGTACATCACGGCGGATCAGCACGGGATTTACCTGGAAGGGAACGCACAGGCGATTGTTGGATTTTCCCTTCGCGGCGTCTGCTATCTCGGAACGCAGACTGCATTCTACAGCATAGAGGACAGCGGAGATGTCCCGGTCAAGTGGACTCCCGCACAAAAGGTCGATGGATCGATTGGCGTTCTTTCTCCGACCTGCATCACGGTCAATCCCTCTCTCGGGTATGCGGCAATCGCGGCGGATCGTGGATTCTACATTTTCCAAGGCGGCATTTTCCCGGCGCTTCCGCTGAGCTATTATCAGCAGCCGGATTGGGGCCGCATCAATTGGATGATCCCAACGCAGGTTCAGGTGGTCGATGATCAATTAAACAAGCGGTTCATTGTAATCGCTCCGCTGAATACTCAAGTCGCTTCAGCCGTTTCTGCGGGGGTGAATATCTGGACGATCACCACGACTGACAAGCCTCACCTGTATCCGCAGTCGATAGCCGTAATGATAAATGAGTTGGGTCCAGGAGTGATTGCCGTCACCGGGCCAAACACGTTTCTGTTTGCTTCGGTGTCGCAGCCGGTAGTTGGAGCGACTATCCGTCCGCAGAGTTCGACGCATCAGTTGACATGGGACTACACGGAAGGGGACACGCCGGAAACGATCAAGTACTCGCTCAATTCCATGGGCAGTTCTCAGGCGACTGGATTCGGATATTCTCCAGGCGCGGTTGCGGTTGTTCAAAATCTCCCGAAGGCATTGCAGGAAGTCTGGTATGCGCCCTACAACGAATCCTTTGGCGGAGCCTTCATTCGGCAGAATGATGGTACGGAACTGCTTCCTTATCGCGACGTGACCATGGATGGAGTGACACCGACTGCCATCAACTTAATTTACGAAACGAACCTGACGCCGGGGCTGGCCGATGGGTCAATGACGATGCACTTCTTCCATGGAATGCACTTCAGAGCGTTTGGAGTAGGTGGATTATCTTTCCTTGCAAATGGGCTCGATGGTTCGCCTTCGGTTGTTCCGGCGCAGTCACCACTCACGATTTCGCAGACTCCAGGACAGGAATACTTGGTCACTTGGTTTTTGATGAGCGAGCAACAGTCTATTAGATTTTCTACCAACGCCGTCGATCAGTGGGCTGAGATGAGCCTGATCCGGGCGTACTACACAGAAACATTCGCGATGCGCTAAATGGGTTCCCCAACGCTAGTAAAATTCACGCAGAATAGCCCTGGCGCTGTAAAAAACATCCGCGCGCAGATCCAGGCCGAATCTAAAGGACTCGATTCGGCGAGCGTGTTCAATCTGACGGGCCGCGCAATCGGAACGCTTCAGGATGAAATTTACACACTCCTGCAAAGAGTCAACGCAATCGCGAATGCGGTAAATAACAACGCCAGCCTGATTGTTACTGGCGGAACAGTTTCGAGCATTGAGATCGCGGCACCGAATGGAACTACGACGACGATCCCAGCATCGGTAACTCCAGCGGTCGATTCACTGCTGGTTGTGTTCGTGACGCAGGATTCAACCGGTGGGGGCTTGATCGCGTGGAATGCTCTCTATCGCTGGGCGGTGACAAATATCGATACGACGGCGAGCACCGTTTCATTGTTCAGTTTCGTTGGGCGAACCGATCCGGCTGATGGAGTAGTGCGTTGGTTCATGACAGGACTTCCGCTGACAGGACAAGTTTGAAAACTCTAATCGCACTACTTTTCGCGGCAACATCCTTCGCGCAATCGAATCTTACCGCTCCGGTGTCCGTCTTGCCGATGCCGGACCACTCGAATCCTGGGCCGCTGCTGTTCTTCGACAAGACGCGCTTCAAGGCGGTGGGATTGCAGGCTCCGACGAGTATCACGACAGCGACTATCACGGCAGCGACCGGAGCGAATCCGATGGTCCTCACGTTGAGCGCCGCTCCGCCTGCCTACGTTCAGAGCGGAACGGAAATTGTCATCGTGGGGGCCAAGGGAACCGGCTGTAGCAATATGAACGGAGTCAAGCCGGTGACTACGCTTGCCGGAACGTCGGTCACGGTGTCCTACAACAATACGGGCTGCACGTATACGGCGAGTTCGGCGACCGTGGCGGAGATCTGGATCATGCCACCCGTAGACGCCACGAACGTACTTTGTGGGAACTCCGACTCTACGCTTTCATTCACCTGCCAGTTGGGGATTTTCACGGTTCCTGCTACTGGATTTAAGGCAACGGTCAGCGGATTCGGAATCACGGTCGATAATTCATCCACGGTTTTGACTGCTTCTCTGACGACCGGTGGACTTACGGTTTACGATGCAGCGGGCGCAGGTGTTGTTAATACGGTAAACAATACCGGAATGACAACCACTGGGGTTCTGACGGCATCGGTACCGGGCTTCGGATTTCAGGGAAGATTTAGTGGATTCGGGGCAGCGATTTACAATAACTCGACTGTTCTGACCACTCAACTATTGACAAGTGGCCTTACGGTCCTGGACTCGACTGGATCAACAACCGTAAGCACGGTAACAAACACCGGCATTTCAACAACCGGCAGCGTGACGTTTGGCTCAATTTCAGGATCGACACAATGCCTTCAGGTAAACTCCTCGGGGGTGGTCAGCGGTACCGGGTTCGGATGTGCTGGCGCTAGTGGCTCCTGGGGCACTTGGTCGCCATCAATAGGCAACCTTACCGGGACTTCTGCGACCGCAAGATATCTTCAGACCGGGAAGACTGTAAATTACGATGTTGTAATCACTGGGACCACGACAACTTCGCCGCCATCCTTCACGGTCCCCGTAAGTGCCACCGGCACCATCGGCGCATTCATGGGAGCCTGCGGCGTGTCGTTTGGCTCCGGGTTTCTTTCCCTGACTGGAACGTTAGTATTCGGAACGACCGTAACGCTCCAGTTTTACAATTTAGCGGCATGGTCTGCCGGATCAGCCGTGACGATTGTCTGCACGGGCCTGTACGAAGTTCCTTAAAGAACCTGCTTGGTTCCGTCCGAATAGATGACGGTGTAAACAGTCATGTTGGCGCGCGCTTCGCAAACCTGCGGAACGGAGTTGCAAACCGGGTCGAGCGAAGTCATCTGCTTGGCTTCGATCTTAGCGGTGGCCAGATCTGGCGCGACGAATACTCCTCCAGGGAATGCCGGATTGGTGGCGATCACAAAGACCACCGTCGAATGCTTGGATTCATTGCGGTGAGATTGGGCGCTGACGAACGAGGCGACCAGCGCGAGAGCAATTGCGAGATTGAGTTTCATAAAGTTCTCCTTTGGGCGCTTGGAGGACGTGCCACTGATTCCGTACCTCAGTGTCGTTTTCCCGCCCTCCAGCCCGAAAACAGAATACGGCATAATTTTGAACGTAGGCCATAGGATTTACCCTTAGACACTAAGACACCATGAAAAACCTCCTAGTACTATTTGCCATCAGCGTAGTTTCGGCGCAAGACGTAAAGCTCCCCGCCGACCAAGAACGTGACGTTAAGATTTTGATTCTCAATAAGCAACTCGTGCAGAAGGACGATGAAATCGCCAAGCTTCAAGCGGAAATTCGACAGTTGAAGTTGCAGGCGCTCGGAGTCGAGGAACATACGCTAGTCAAAACGATATGCGACGCGCAAAAGCTTGCCTTGGAAAAGTGCAAGATCAACCCGGACACGATGACGGTATCTCGCATCCCCGATCCGCCAACTCAACCGACTGACAAAAAGAAAGCAGGAGCACAATGAATCCTTCCATGCCGCCTCAAGGACAGATCCCGCCGCGCCGCGATAGCCGTATGCCCGCGCCGACGCCGCAAATGGGTATGCCGAATCAAGTCGGGCAACCTCCGATCACCACGGCACAACCTGCCATGCCGGATACACCGGGGATGCCGTCGAGCGCTCCGCCGATGACTGGGATGCCATCCTTGCCGCCGCGACCGGTTATGGCGATGAGTCAACCGGGGGGCGCTCCGGCAACTCCAGGGATAGCTCAGGGTGCCGCAATGGGCAGGCCGAACATGACAATGCCGCCGCCGCGTCCGCAAATGGGACCGCCGATGGGTGGGAATCAGGTTATGCCAGATCGCCCGCCGCTACAACAGGGAGGCGATCAACAAATCGGCCAAGCAAATCTCGGCTTTAACAATTACAAACCGGGCGGTCCATCCGGGGAACAGCGATGGGGCGCTCCTGAACCTCCGAAGCCGCCGCAGGGTGCTCAAATGGAACAGGCTCGGCCTCGAATGACCCCTCCGGGCTCGCCGATGAACGATCAGCAGGCTCCGGGACGCCCAGAGGTTCCGGCGAAAAAGTCGAACCCGATGGTGTGACCGGAAAGTAAACGGAAAGATACCGGAAAGTAAACGGAAAGTAAGGAGTCTTCCAAAATGGCCGCAGCCGCAACCCCGTATTCGAGCTACCTTCAATTCTTGGCATCGCAGAATCCGCAGGCGATGCAGGACTCCGCTCTGACTCCGCCGAACTCGACGCTAAACCCGCCAAACTCTCCTTATGGCGGAGTGTATGGCAATGCTCCCAATCCAACCTCGGTCGCAAATCCGACTTGGAGCAATGTCGGACAGGGCGGTACGGGCAACGACGAGAACGACATTCTTCAACAGGCATACAACAATCAGCAGTACATCAATCAGGCCGGACAACAACTGAATCAGGAAGCGCAGGGAGAACTCGCTTACTATGGACCTCAACAGGCGACATACGATCAGGCACAAGCTCAAGCTCTCCAACGGCTTCAGCAGAATCCTGGTTACACGCCTGGACAGGCTGGCCAAATCAACGTCGATTACAGTCAGTACAACACGACGCCGGGGGCGCTCAATTCGCAATTCCTGACGCAAGGCGAGCAGGGAGGCATCGCGGGAGATCCCAACAGACCGCTTCAGGCGGCGTACACGGGCACTCAGAACGAAGGCGATCAGCTTAATTCCTACGGAGCCAATCTCGGTGCGCAAGTCGGCGCTTACGGAGAGAATCTGTCTGGACAAGTCGGGAATTATTCCAACTACACCAAGGGAGCGCTCGACACTCTGAATACGGGGACCGGTGCGGCGGTCGGGAAACTTGCCTCTGGTTTGCAGGGTGCGCAGTCCGGCTTTTCGAAGCTCGACACGGCGGTCAACAATCCAGGATTGGCCTTCGATCCGAACAACACCGAACGGCAGTTGACTGATGCGGACGTTCAGGAGATGGAAACCGCAGCCGGGACGACTGTCGGAAATTCTTACCGGACGGCAGAGGATCAGCTTCAGCGGAATGCGGCTGCTGCTGGGAATACGTCGCCTCTGGCGATTGCAGCGGCCAATGCGCGTTTGCAGACGCAGGAAGCCTCTCAGCAAGGGGAAGCGGAAACGAACGCGGAGATCGCCGCGAAACAGGCGCAGCAGACCCGCGCAGCGCAGATCGAGGCTCAGCGCGAGGGCGCAGTTCAGACGGCAACTGGACTTCGGGCTGGCGCGGCAACAACCGAACAATCACAGGCGCAGGCGGCAGCGGCTTTGGCAGGAACGCAGGGATTGAGCGCCGCCGAACTCGCAGGCGTTCAGGGCATTGGCGCTGCGGAGAACGTAGGACAGGCTGGGATCAATGCGGCAAACACCTACGGGCAAGCGGGAATCAACGCCGCGAACCAGTATGGACAGACCGCGATCAATCAGCAAGACACGATGACGAATCAGCAGTACGGAGCGCAAGCAACCGCCGAAGAGTTGGCGGCGGCGCGCGCGGCGCAACTCGCTGGGAATCGTCAGGCGACGCAGGCGAACGTCAACCAGACTCAGTACAATCAGGGAACCGGGAGCGCTCAACTCACTTCAGGCGGAGCACAGGCGGTTGGCAATCAGCAGATCGCTGGACAGAACGCTTATCGTGCAGGCGTCGCCGGTCAGCAGCAGTACAATCAGCAAGGCGGGCAACAAGCGATGGGTGCGCAGCAATCTGCTTATGGAACGCAGACGAGCGGGCTCAACTCATCGACGGCGACGGCGGCGAATATGAAGACCGGTCAACCTTCGGTCATCAAGGACATCACGAGCATGGCCAGTGCGTTCATTCCACATCCATCTAGCGGTGGCGAAGCGAAGGGCGGCGTATTTACAGAACCAACCGTGGTTCGTGTCGGCGAACGTGGCGAAGAGGCCATTGTTCCGGTTGGCCCTCCATACAAGCGCAGGCGGCAATCTGAAGACGAAGATTCGCCAGCATTCCAATACTCGGAGGCCGCTTAAAATGGGGGCATTCCTTTCAGGTCTCGGCGCGGCGGCGCAGAATTACGCGCAACATCGCCTCGAACGCAGCGGAATCGGCAGGGCGATTCAAGGCGGCGTAAACAGGTATCGGCAGGCCCAACAGCAAGCAGCGAATCCAAGTCCTGCGACTCACATGGACCGAAGCCCCGTCGCGGAAGCGAACCCGGCCCTAACTCCGCCCGGACAAGATGAAGGAATGCAACAGCCAATCGGCTATGCGGATGAAGTCGGCGGCGATCCGCAACAGCAGAGCAATACCTACGGCGGGCAGGGGGCTGCGGCATTCGACGCTGGCGATCAGTTTAGTGGTTCGATGGATGGAATAACTCCGATGGCCGGAGGCGCGTTGGTGACGCGGCCTACCCTCGCTTTAGTCGGAGAAAAGCAACCGGAAATTGTAGCGCCGTTATTGTCGCAGCCTGGGCAAAAAGTTAGTAGCGATATGCTCGGTCAAGGTTTAGGTACGCGCACAAGGTGGAGAAGACCTACGGGTGTGAATGCCTCATCAAGGTATAGACCAATATCAGCCGATATCCCCCTCCGCCCCAGCGGATCGCTTCGCTAGGGCAGCTTTTCGTTCCTTGCGCCGTAGATAAGTACGGTGCTGCTGTGCCTTTTTTACCGCTGGATGCCGGAGTTCCCACCTTACTTTCTTTGCTCTTTGGCAAATCTTACAACTTCTTCTATTTTTGTGGATGTAGAGATTGTCGCCAGCATAGGGATGCCCTTGAGGGCAGTGAGTTTTTGCTTTTTGCATCACTCCCTGCATTGGAGACCTTCGCATGTTTTCGGCATGAGTAACAGGCTCAAGATGAGCAGGATTGACGCAATTTCGGACACGACAAAGATGATCAATTTCCAACCCTTTTGGAATTGGGCCAATGTTTACCTCATAGGATACAGAATGCGCTCCACGCTTCACGCCATTATGCCTCACCTTTCCATATCCGCATTCATCGAGCGTGCCAGTATACAACCAACAATCGCCCCATGGTCCGTGTCCAGGTGTCTTATCAGTCTTGGCATAAACTCGACTCAGTGCGGGACGGTCGTAGAAGCATTTCTTGGAGCAAAACTTTTGATCCTCAAATCGCTCAACAATAAACGCGATACCGCATCGCTGGCAAATTTTGTTAAACTTTGGTCTAGGCATCTTGAGAACTCACTTTCTCGGTGCTTCGTGGCGTATTCGCTACAAACGATGCGCCACAACTTTCTCAATTATCTCACAAGTGCTGCGTCGGAGCTAGCATGAGTTTACTCGCCTTCCCGTCCCGCTACCGCAACCAGAGAGGCGTGCTGCCACCAATTTCCCCCGGAATCCTATCGCCGATGGATAATGATTCGGACGCCGCATGGAATCCATCAGCGCTTGAGGCAACGCAGCAGAATCCGAATCCATCCGGGCCATCACAAGATCCGATTGAACCACTGGGCATTGATGACACCGATCAGCAGCGGCAAATCGACAGCCAAAAAGTAGACCTACCCACAGAGAAAACAGGCTATCGCGGACTGCGTGCGCTCGCAAAAGAGGACAGGTCTGCCAGAATGCCGCCGCCCGGTGGTAGCTCGACAAACGCCGAAGTTGGCGCAAGCAATGTAGCGCTGCCGCCGCTGAATGGGAGTCCGACTGTAATCCCCGGCGCGCTCGGAGCGGCTGAAGCATTCCGCGATCATCCCGAAGCGGTGCAGCCAGAAAGTCAGGCAATCCCGCAGGGTGCGTTTGCCGCGAGTCCCGCGACCTCCCAAAACACACAGGCTCTCCCGGCTGGCGCACTTGTTCCTGGCGCAACATCACCAGCAACCGCGACCGCAGCAGCACCAGAAGTTGATGACGACCAACTAAAACGCCCGAAGGCCGCTCCAAACAATTGGGCTCAGCGGCTAGGTTTAGCCGTTTTATCAATGACCAAATTCGGGCCAATCGCCAACCAGATTATCCATCCAAAGTGGTCCGAACAGGAAGGAGCATACGAACGGCAACAAGCCGACCTCAGTAAGCAGGCCGACATCGCGCAAAAGCAGGGAAAAGCCGAACAAGAGCAGGCCACTGCCGCAAAGATGCTCAATCAGGCGAAGAACGGGGACCGAAAATTCAAAGTTGTTGGCCACAATCTTCTCAATACCGAAACTGGCGAAACCACTCCGCTGAATCCAACCGTGCAGGAACTTTACACTGAGGCCATCGGGATAGGCGCGTCTCCCGATCAAGCATTGGTTCATGCGCTAGGCGGCAAGGTTGAAATGACCAAACCAGAGCACGGCATCGTTGCCGTTACGCCGGAACTAGCGACACAATTAGCTGACTTTGGTCTAAAGCCTGGGGATCAACTCCCTGCCGCCACGATGGATAAGTATCTCGATATCCTAAAGACTCGACAGAAAGATCCGAACGCCAAAATTCCGAAAGGTGACGAACTGGAATGGATCGCATCGAATCCCGACGAAGATCCGGCGCGGCGTAAAATTGCACAGGATGCTCTTGCTCTCAAAGCACACCAAGCGCTCGCATCTCGCCCCGTCACTAATAATAATCTGACCATTCCTGGCGTTAACCTTGGTCCATCTACCCTGAAAGGTGAGGATTATCTTGCAACGCTCCCGCCCGCGTTCGCCGCTCGCGTAAAGCAAGTCGCGCTTGGGAACGAAAAACTTCCTACCGGGCAAGCGGCAAATCGCGGGGTCGGCGCTCAACTGGCAAATGCAGTTTATCAGTACGATCCAGAATATACGCCGCTGCTCGGTGACATGCGTCATGGGACGCTAAGCGAGTTTAACAACTCTTCGAACAGCAAGGCAGGTGGACAGGTTCTTGCTCTTAATACGCTCGTACACCACGCAGATCTCTATTTGCAGGCGGCGGATGCGCTCAAGAATGGAAGTTTCAAACCTGGGAACGCGGCTTACAATTCAATCGCTACAATGATGGGGTCCGCTCCGCCGAACAATGCCGCTTTGATCGCTCGATTCCTTGCCGGTGAAACAGGTAAGGTGGCGACTGGCGGAGTCCCAGCAGAAGGGGAAATTAACGGCATCCTTAGGAGCCTTGGCACGGATGCTAGCCCAGACCAAATCCATGGAGCAGGTCAATCACTGCTTGCAATTGCTGCGGGCCGCATGATTCCGCTGAATGAAAAACTAAAGAATGCCAAGTTGGAGAAATTCCATCAGGTGCTCGGTCCCGATGCCAAAGATATTCTAACCCGTCGCGGATACGATCCGAATACGTTGCAACCTGCTGCTGGAAACTACGTTCGAACAGCTAAGGGGCAGAACGGGCATACGATTGGGCAGAAGACCGATGGCGCGTGGTATGACATCCAAACCGGAGCAAAAATTCAGTAATGCCTGATCCGCAAGACCAACTCCCGCCACCGCCTCCGGGCTACGCCATTGATCCGCCTCCAGATATTCTTCCAGCGGCGAAGCCGAAGGCCGATGGTGATTCTTTGCCGCCACCACCATCAGGATATATGGTGGATGGGCAAGAAACTCATCATCCATCGGTCCTCGAAACCGCCTACCAGTATTCCGGCATTCCCGGCGCAATCGAGATGGGGAAAGGGGCGCTCAAGGGGGTTGCGTCTACGGTATTTCATGGCGGTGACTTGGTGCGTCGTACTACTGGCATGAACCGAGTGATCGATAAGCCAGAAGTCCAAAATCTTATCACTCCAACGAATGCCGCCCAAAGCGTGGGGAAAGGCGTCGAACAAGCCGCAGAATTTCTAGCGCCAGCCGGAGCGGTCGCGACCGGCGGAAAATTAGTAAATGCAGCAACCAAATTACCAGCGGCTAGACTTCTCGGAAGGGCCGTATTAGATGGGTTATCGGCGGCTGGGGTTGCTGGCGCTCAAACTGGCGGAGATCCAAAGGCTATGGCGACTGCTGGATTGACGGCTGGCGCGGTAAGCGGGGCAACTGGAGCAGTACGTGCCGCGCTTCCATCGAAACAGGTACTCGCGGATCGGTTGTATGGGAGCGCCCTAAAGCCACCGCCATCGATGGATGCTGCCGAACGCAAAGCCATCATTAGGACCGGACAGCGCGAAGGGATTGTCCTCAATGGTGATGTGGTCGAAAATGTTCAAAAGCGGATCTCCGATGTAAACCAGCAGATTTCCGATGAGATTGCGAAACGGGCAAAGGGTGGAGCTACGGTCGATCCAGCGGCGGTCGCAAACTACACGGACAGATCGGCTAGCCGCTTTGCAAATCAAGTAAACCCAGAATCGGATCTTTCCGCCATTAAGAACACCAAAGACGAATTTCTACGGACAAATTCTATCGACGCTCCGTATTCTGTCGTGGCACCGTCGATGACGCCGCAGCAGTCTGCTCAGATTGGATATCCGGCGCGACTCGTTCCGACCGGCCAACAGGGGGCCACCTCGATTCCTCAGGATATTCCTCTCGATGTCGCTCAGCGGATGAAGCAAGGCACTTATGCCAAACTGAAGAATTCCTATGGAGAGCAAGCCGGTGCGGCGCGCGAAGCTCAGAAGGATCTAGCGCGTGGACTAAAAGACGGAATCGTCCAGGCATTTCCTGAAATAGCGAATCTCAATGCAAAAGAAGGAGCGCTGATAAATCTCGAAGGAGCGCTGGAAAGATTCGCTGGCAGAGAAGGGAATAAGCAGCTGATCGGGCTGGGGACGCCCATGACCGCCGTAGCCGCCCATGCTATCGGAGCCCCCGCGTTGCCGTTGACAGTGATTAAGGCCGCAATGGAGTTCCCTGAGGTTAAGTCAAGGATTGCAATAGCCCTAGCGAGAGCAGCGGCGCAGCAAAGCGCCAAAACTGGGATAAATATCGCTCCTGGATTGGCAGCGGCGGGAGTAAACGCGGCAACTCAGCCGCCACCTCCACAGAACGGAAGGATGCCGCCTCCATGATAAGATCATCGATATGCCAAGCCCGCACTTTATAATGCTCGCAGCGCCAAAACACTGGACAGCGAAACAGTGCTCGGATTTCGCCTCAATGATTAGCGCGATCAACCCGAACATCACCGGCTGGGAAGTACTAGGTCAGCCTATAGCGTGGCGCATTCCAACGGCAGATCACGATCCTGAAAATTTCAACTTCAAGGATCTCGGCCCACAGGATCTTCGCGATTACGAATTGAATCAAAATCGCCTGTTGATGAAAATACAACAGGCGCAAAGCAGCGGAGATGAGGCCACGGCCAGCACTCTTATCCAGGAAGTCAGGAACGCTCGCATACAACGCGCCGCCATTCTTAGCGATTGCGCAAGATAAAAACTGTGTTAGCATCGAACTGGAAGCGCAAGCAACCATCTTTCACGCAAAAGGACCGCTAGGCTGGGCTTCAGCAACCTAGATAAACCCTAGCGGTCGCTCTTTTTCTATTGACAGAAAAGGCGCTTGTGGGCATGATTAAAGCCGCTGAGTCGAAAGATGGTTTCCAAGCAAAGTCTCGGGAACGGGTTGCCTTGCGAGTACGCTTCTCCCACGCACAAAACAAAGGCTCGCTGCTTTACAGAACTACAGACATTGGCCCTGATGGGTCCAAACGCCGACGAAACGCAGGCAACGGGACGGTGCTCTGATCCGTCAAACGCGGCTACGCCCTGCTGGATGTCGCTAAAATACTAAGTCGGCGGCTGGCTCCAAGAGTTCTTAATCTTTCGTCTACGTAGGCTTGCTAGCGTCGCAAATACTATAGCGACAGCGGAAGCCGCGTTGCGTCCAAAAGTAAAACAATGGCACCAATCAAGAGATCGAAGCATGAACGAAAGGCCGCGCGCGCCGCAAGGAAAACTGCGCCCAAAGGGGTAGATCCCAATGCTCCGCCGCCGACACCGCAAGAAACGGCGGCGATGGCGGCATCGGGGATTGACATAAACCGGGGGTCAAGCACGGAAGACGCCCTTTCTCCCGAAGGCGTTGAGCAAGTCCAGGAAACCGGGCAAAAGCTCGCCGCGAAGGGCGGATTGGACAAGGTCGTAGCGAGTCCGTCCGTTCGAACTGCACAAACCGCGCAGGAAGTGGCTGCTGCCGATCCCAAAACGCCGCCAGTGAGCACGGATCAGGGCCTAGAGTCCTGGGCGATGGGAAACCTAGAGGGCCAGCCAGAAGCGCTCGTGAAGGACCAAATCCGCGATCTAATACGTAAAAATCCCCAGGCCGTTATCCCAGGTCAAGGAAAATTGACCACCCGACCGGGAGAATCCTTTAGAGACTATCAGAATCGGGCAATTCCAGCCATTCGCGGCGTGATGCAGCAGCTTGCATTTGAGCCGAACTCCAAAATCGGCGTCCCGATCCATTCATCGGTCATAAAGCTTATTAAGGGATGGATCAAGAAGGGTAGCCCTGACGACAACTCTATCGATCCGTCCGCCATGGATAAGGAGAGTGAGGCTCCCGGAACGGTCGCCCATCTTTTCCCGAACGCTGACGGAGAGTGGGAGGTTAATGATGTCAACCTGGATGACAAAAAGCCCCTGCCTCCGGGCATCTTTCTTATACGCCACGGGAACACTCCCTGGAATGCTGACAAGGGAAGCCAAGCGCAAGACGCGCTCGGTCAAATCGCCAAGTATTCAAAGACAATCCATCCAGGCAACCTAGGCCGAATTAAAGCCGTAGCGCAGAAAGCCGTTGATGCAGGCCATCTCGGTCACGATGAGATTAGCGACGCAATCGACGCCAACTTGCCATCGGCGGACGATGCGGCGGACTTGCCAAACGACCGCCTACTCGCGATTGCGGCAGCGGCGAGCCCGAACAAGAAGCGTGAATATGCCCCGCTCATTCAGCGCAATTTTGGGGACCCATCTAAGCTTCCGCCAGAATTAGGCAGGCACTTGCGTGATATTGGGTTTGGTCAGGACGCGGAGTTGCCAACATAAAACTCTCCGAACAAATGCTCTGCGGCTGCTTTGTAGGCTGCGGTGGCTTCCTCAAAATCCTTAAATCTCCCAAGTTTTTTACGTTTTCCGTTTATACCAATCTGCGCAAGCCATCTGTTTTCACTAGCAATCCAAAAGACTCCGCGCTGACCGCTCGTATTATTCTTCTGCATTCTTTTGTTCTGTTGATTTTGTGAATTCGTAGCGAGCCGCAAATTACGGCGGCGATTGTCTAGCGTATCGTGGTTTTTATGATCGACATCCATGCCCTTAGGAGCCCCAACAATCTCTCGATGCATCCGTATGGTACATAGTTTCCCTCCGATAAAGTCGCTGCGCTTGGCATAAAATGTCTGCGTCGGAGGATTCCATCCGGCGTGCCACTTCCACTGCGACAGCCATTCGTAGTCGGCGGCATCAATGAGCGCGAATTGGCCTTGCGTAAGTGGGATCTTGCTGTATTCTGGTTCCGAAGGCTGGAGGTCCAGTGTAAGCTGGTTCATGCGTGCCGCCTCCTACAGCGGCATTCAACTTCAGCCCTTATTCTACAGCGCTTTGTGATTTTTTGCAATTTCCTCTGTTTAAATCTGGATTTATAGTTATAATGCCTTGAATGGCAATCCTGGTTCGCAACTTCGCTGAGCTAGTCGCCGCACACTTCACACGAGTCGCCCCTGACATTCTACGCTGTAAGGACTGCGGTGGGCCGAAATTCATAACGCTTGGTCATCAGTCGGTGCTCTCGCATTTGCGGTCGAAGACGCATCGCGAGAAAGTCGCTGCGGCGCTAGCGCGGGCAGAAACAGAAAAGCAGCCATGAGTCCCCCTGTTGAACAAAAAGGGCAGATTAGGGTATGTGCAAGGAAAAACTGCCAAAACGAGTTTCGGCCTAAAAGTTATCGGCACGTATGCTGCTCGCGTAATTGTAACAGCGCCTTGCAGCAAGAAAAATTCCGCAAAAGAGACCCCCTTGGGTATGCGGCAAAAAAGCAGCGGTGGCAGGCAAAGAACTCGGCTCGCATAAGCGCGATGCGCACCGCTAGACGGAAAAGCGATCCCGAGTACAATGAGCGCAAGAACGAAATATCTAGGCGCAGCAGTATAAAGTATAGATACGGCGTAAGCTTCGGGGAAAAACAGAGGTTAATAGCAATTCAAGGTGGCCAATGCGGGAACCCAGCCTGTACGACAGTTTACCCCGGATACCACGGATGGCATTTAGACCACGATCATGAGACGAAGCGGATTAGGGGAGTGCTTTGTCGCGCGTGCAATCTGGCGATTGGGCACGCCAAAGAAAGCGCGGACGTAATTGCTGGATTGATTCAGTACCTAAATGGGAAAGGGCGGCAGGGCGAGCAAATGGGAGCGACTAGCGAACACTTTAGCGCGATGGAATTGGAGTGTCACGGCACAAAATGCGGCCCGAATTGTGCGGGGACCGACAAGAATGGGTGCCAGCAGGCTATCGTTGACGCGCTAGAGCAGTTCCGCGCCGCCGTCTCTGCGCATCAGGGGAAAGATACCGGAATCGTTGTCAATGACGCCTTCCGTTGCGCGATCCATAATGCCGAAGTTGGCGGAGTCGCCAATTCGGAGCATGTTCAAGGGATCGCAGCCGATGTCACCGTTTGGGGGATGACCGGCGCTCAGCTTGAGGCGATTGCGCTCACGTGTCCCTCAATAACGGCGATTGGACGATCCGACAATCCGGCTTACATTCACATCGATACGCGCCACATGACGCAAGGCCATGCCCGCTGGTGTTATGACGCACACGGCAAATGGTGTGCATGGTTCCCAGCACCGAGTTCAGAAGTCAACGCTTAAAGGAGAAAATCACTATGGCATCACCCCCACCGATCCCCCCTGGAGGTCCAGGCGGAGACGGCGCATCCGCAAGAATCACGAAAGGCATCCTCGCACTTCTTGACGAGGCGAATATGCAATTGACGCCAGCGGACATCAAGACGCTGGTGGCGACGGTCCTCAGCCACAAGCTATTCGCGAAGTGAAAGGAGATTGATGACTCCACAGGAAGTTGATGAGCTAATGGTCACTCCAGATCCAAACCACACGACACCGGATATTGACAAAGTTGGGGCGATATCCGCTGCCGTCATTGCGATTCTCAGCTTCCTGAAACTCAATTTTTACCGCAAGAGCCGACTTCGGCAGATTCAGGAGTCGCTAGAGAAGCACTCCCAGGAAACGAAAGCCGGATTCAGTCGTGTTGGGTCGCAACTCGAACAGGTAAAACAAAGGATTTCCGGCTTGGAGCATAGGAACGAAATGACGGATATCGAGGAGAGAATTGTTCAAAAACTTCGAGATTCCAGTGGAAACCGACAAGGCTAACTATCTGGATCATTTGCGTTAGCGCCGTGCTGTCGAACCAGTTTGGAATGAGGTTCGGCATCATGCACGCGGCGGTGTACATGATCAAAAACGTCTGGTGCCAGATGAAACGGTCGCTTGTAAGGTGGTGCCCTCCTGTGACAAGTAGCAAGAGCAAGCTTGCCACGAGAGCCATGGTCATCGCCATTTCGATCCGGCAGTGCCAGCCATAGTCCGCGACAAGGAACGAGAAAAAAGCACCGACCGCCCAGCAAAAAGTATAGATGTAGGGGCGCGCTTCAAGCTCCAGAATCCACGGAGCCGTCTGCCAAAGGGATTCCTGAACCACCAATAGTTGCACTATCGGGAACCACGTCCACAGATCGGTAATGATCGAATATGGGGCAACAAACCACGCCACGGATCGCAGCGCCAAGAACGCAATCATAACAAAAAAGGCGGGATACCCGATTATCGGGATGTTCCAACGAATTGCGCGAAACAAGAGCGCTATCGCAAGTTGCGAAAAGATAAGCGGAAGCACACTGAGACTTAAAATTTGCATTCTCCTTTAGACTTCTAGCACGAAGAGGGCCAAAACACAAAATGTTTAAGACGTACCAGCTACCGCTCGGGTTCGGGAATCTCGATTTTGAAGATTGGGCGCGCGGGTTGATTTCCGCCTTTATCAGCGGAGGCTCCGGCGCATTCGCGGCGGGTGTCGTAAACCTCGCCAATCACAAGGGAGAAACGATCTGGCGGATGGAGTTCTGGGCTACTGTTTCTAGCACTTTCGTTCTGGCAGGCTTGCTGAACATGTTCGCGTTCCTGCGCACTAAATCCTTCCCGGATATGAAGCAGATCGAAAAGACCACGCAGATAACGACTCCGGCAACGGCAGACAGTCCGAAGATCGTCGAAACCGTGAAGGAAACGATGGCCGTTAAGATTGATCCCCCAGTTCAGGTTGACAAATGAAAATCCTAAAACTTTTACCGTTGCTCCTGTTTGCTGTCGCCTTGCGAGCGCAGACGATTACGCCTCCCTCTGGCGGCGGAGTCGGAGTTGGCGCGCTGAATGTGGTTTCTGCCACAGTTGCCGGTCCAGGCACGTCGGTAGTCGTGGATGCGACTGCGACTCCAGCGCTATCGACGCTGAATCTCACAGCCTCCACGATTACATCGGCGCAGATCTTGTGCTATACGGGGACGGGCGCAACCAAAACATCAGTGGGCGTGTCTTCCTATACCTACACGGCGGCAACGCCAATCGCGACTCTTACGGTCACGCTCGCGTCTAGCGTTTCGAATGCCTACTGCAACGTGAACAGCAACGGTGGGGCGGGCGCAACAGGTCCAGCCGGAGCCACCGGCCCAGCGGGTCCCACGGTCTATCCTGGTTCGGGCATTGCCAATTCAACCGGGGCTGCGTGGGGAACCTCGTATACGGTCGGCACGAGCGCTAACGATCTGGTTCAGTTAAATGGATCGGCCCAACTGCCAGCAGTAGATGCGGCACTCCTTACGGGGCTTCCGATCAGTACCGGAGTATCCGGGATAGGAACGGGCTGCGTGACGTGGCTTATCACTCCATCGAGCGCTAATCTTGCCGCCTGCGTAACCGGCGAGACCGGTACGGGGGCGCTCGTCTTTGCAAATGGGCCAACGCTCATCGCTCCGGTACTCGGCACTCCCGCGAGCGGCAATGCTTCCAATCTGACTAATCTTCCGATCACGCTGACGACAACGGGATCAAGCGGCGCAGCCAGCTGGACGCAAGGTACGAACACGTTGAACATCCCCCAGTATTCTGGTGGTGCGTTCTCCGCGCTTACTAGTTCCACAAACACCACCGCGGCAATGGTGGTCGGTACCGGGGCGTCTCTTGCCGCAAGTGGCAGCGGAAGCATCACAGCCACAGCGGTTCCAGTTGGCGGGATATCGGGGCTCGGAACTGGAGTGGCGACGGCGCTCGGGACGGCGGTATCTGGATCTGGAGCAATCTGTCTAGCTACCGGATCTGCTTGTGCGGGCGGAGGATCGAATGCCTTCTCGGCTATCACGGGCTCTACCAACACAACAGCCGCTATGGTGATCGGAACTGGCGCATCGCTTGCAGCGACCGGCAGTGGGACGATCACAGCTACAGCTATGGCTGTTGGTGGAATTACCGGGCTCGGAACAGGAATAGGGACTTGGTTGGCAACTCCAAGTGGCGCGAATCTTGCCTCAGCGCTGACGACCTCCCTGCCGAACACAAAAGGCGGGACTGGTGGTGACTCAAGCGGGTCAACTGGAATCGCGCACGTAGCTGCTGGAACATGGTCGTATTCTACGATCGTAAATGCGGACATCGCCGCGTCCACTATTGATCTGACAGCCAAGGTGACCGGCATCCTACCGACAGCCAATGGGGGAACGGCAAGTGCATTCTTCACCGTGTCTGGACCTGCTACCTCGGCCAAGACGTTTACGTTTCCCAACGCCTCGGCAACGGTATTGACAACGAATGCCGCTGTCACCCCCGGACAAGGGGGTACCGGAGTTGCAAATACCGCCACGCTCACCTTGGGGAGTTCGAACCAGAACTGGGCAACCCTCGGAACTGGCATAGTTAAGAACACGACCACAACCGGAGCAATCTCGGATGCGGCGGCGGCGGACGTTTTTGGGCTATGGTCTGGAAGCTGTTCGAGCAGTACCTTCCTTCGTGGCGACGGTGCGTGCGCTACGCCGAGCGGGTCAATATCTGGATTAACCGCAACCGCGCTTGTTACCAGCGCAACCTCAACGACTATCCAAACTCCTTCCGCGACCGCAACGATGGACTCCAGCGGAAACATATCGACGCCGGGAACCTTGACCACGGGTTCTGGCTCTGGCGTAGCTGGCGGAACTCAATTCAACCAGGGCACAGCGAGCACGCCCGCAGCTAACAGCATCGTGGAGCAGGCCCCCACAAGTGTAACGACCGCTTATTCTGTGACGAAACCTGGGGCGGCTGGCAATGGCATTAAGACCTTTTCCAACACATCAAACGTGGTTACGGAAGCATTCTTGGCGGGAACGGCCACCACGCTCTTACATGGAAACTCATCGGGCGCTCCGACCTATGCGGCGGTATCACTTTCTGCGGATGTGACGGGGAATCTTCCCGTGACGAACCTCAACAGTGGAACGAGCGCATCGTCTTCTACATATTGGCGCGGAGATGGAACATGGGCGACTCCCGCTGGAGGAGGAACAGGATGCGTCCCAGCGGGAACTTCCGGGCAAGTTCTAATAGATAACGGTGCTGGTGCCTGTACCAGTACGCAAGTTACGATTGACACTACGGCGGGAAGGGCTGGCGGTCTAAATATGCCGCAAGGCACGGCTACCACGCCCGCAGCGAACAGCGTAATGATTCAAGCTCCAACGTCGGTGACCACAGCGTATAGGATAACGTTGCCGGGAGCCGCCGCAACTGGGTTGCCACATTATGCGAATGCGTCGAACGTAATCACGGAGACAATTTCTGCGGTTTCCCTGACAGCGGATGTTAGCGGGAACCTTCCGGTAACGAATCTCAACTCTGGCACCAGTGCTTCGTCTTCGACGTTCTGGCGCGGGGATGGCACGTGGGCAACTCCTGCGGGTGGTGGCAGTTCGGCGTTGTCGGCGATCACTGCTGCTACCGGAGCGAATACCATCGCGAGCGGGAATAACGGCTTGCAGATCTGGAACTGGGCACCCACCACGAATCAGGTGTCATTCCAGTTTGGAGAAACCACGGCGGCGACGAGCGGAACTCTTGGCAATCAGTACGGCGTGAAATTCGTAGCGCTGGCTGGGTCCACTTCCGTTCCGGTAAATGTTACGAGTTCGCTAACGGGGTCTCAAACGCTTCCATCGCTGCATGTAACTCCAACCTGGAATACAACCGGCGTAGTGGACGCGGCTGTACTGGTGAACGTAACCAATACCGCAAGCGGAGCGGCGTCGAAGTTGATTGATCTCCAGATCGGAGGAACTTCCGAGTTCAACGTGGACAAGGCGGGCAACGCCACACAGTTAGGCACTTTATCGCTGGGATCATCACCCCCTGCTTGCACGGCTGGCTCTGCGGGTGCGGTCTGCCTGACGGAAGGAACGGAGTTTACAAACGTCGCCTCCACGGCTGGCATCTATTCCGACTCGACCGCGCATGAGTTCTTCGGAAAAACCAACGGCGCATCAACCAAAGGAATGATGGTCCGCTCTCAGCCGGGAGCAATACGGTCTACTGGGTTGACTGCGGCGGTCAGCACGGCAACTCTTTGTGCGGCATCTGCCGGAGCGTGCGACACGGCTGGGCAATATCACATTCATTGGGTCTTTTATGAGAGCGGGACCGCCTGCGCGACTCCTGCGACGGGGGGTGTTACGTTCTTGCTCACGTGGACAGATGCAAATGGGACGACCCATAGCGCCGTTTCTCTAGGGATGGATGACGCCAGCGCTATTAATGCGGTCTCGCAAACTTTTCATTTTCAAACAACGCTCGCGGCTGCTTGGGCTTCGGGCGATTTCAATATCGACACAAACGGGTCTGTGATTCAGTATGCGACTGGATATACGGCATGTGGGGTTGGAACGGGCCAATACGCACTTAGCGCTGTGGCAACGAGGGTTCAATAAATGAAAATCTTACCTCTGATTTTGGCTTACTTCTTGTCTTGGCAGACAACTATCGTTGGACCAGCTAAGATGGTTGGTCCAGTTAGCATCAGCTCGGCTACCACGGTCGCCGACCCCACCACCAGTAACAGCGGCGGCTCCTGTAGCGGTTCGGATGGCGCAGGATGGTCCTGTTCGGGGACGACTACTGTATCGATGGCGGACGCCACAAGCAGTGCGGCGATCTGCTACACCACGGATGGCAGCACTCCCGCCGCCTCAACGCCGGGGACATGCTCCCACGGATCAACGTATTCCAGCGGAATCTCCACGGCCAGCACAACCACCTACAAAATGCTGGGGACTAAATCCGGGTTTACCAATTCTGCTGTGGTCACGGTGGTCTATACAATAACGGTTGGACCCATCACTGCTATTTCAACTTGTCATGGCAAGGACCAGCAGACTGTCAATACGGCTATCGATACCTCTGGTTCAACAGTAGACTGCACAGGCGCTACAGCCATTGCAGTCTGGATGATGACTTTTAATCCGAATACAACAACGCCAACCGACAGCGGGGGCGACACCCTTACCGCTCTTACCAGTTATGGCTCGACTACAAATCCTTGCACCACGAGCCAGTGCGGGCAGTTCTATTACATCTGCGGACCATCCTCTACAAACTTGAGCGCCTTTTGGATAAAGGTATCCGCTGAGGCCACGGTTTACAAGACCATGATGTTCCAGGGCTTTTCCGGGACGGCGACCTCAGGGTGTTTGGGCACCGGGTCTGATCTTGGCAATGGAGGAACAAATCCGACAATCCCAACTTATACACCAAGCGGATCTGGCCAGGTAATCCTCGCTGGAATCAGCGACAACAATACGGGCGCAAAATCATTTTCAAGCAGTCCCTCTGCAACCTGGACGATTACTGATTCTTATAACGCGGGTGCATTTGAGCAGGGAGCGCTCGCTTATAATGTCTACAACTCGACAACGCCGATAGCAATTACGGTGAACAATGGAGCGACTGGTGTCGCCGCAGGCGTTATGTTAGCATTTCACCCCTAGATAAATATGCGAACACTTATACTCGCTACGTTCTTGATTGTGCCTTCGTTCGGTCAAGGCTGGACGCAGTTGTCCAACACTACTTTCAACTCGGTCTCGGCACCCGATAACTTCACGAGCACGTTTGGCGGTCACACGATGCCCCCGACGGATGGAGGCGCTCCAGGAGCATCCACTTTCGCCCAAAACCACTACCGCATCCTAAGTCAGTGGGAGCGGCCAATCGTTGATACGAAGCGTCACCGGCTGGTGTTCTGGGGCGGCGGACACGACGGCCCAAACGATAACTCTATTCAAGTGCTGGATCTGGTTTCCGTCAGCACCAGTTCGGCGACATGCGGAGGGCAATCTTGCATTACGACCAGCAATACGGGTTCTGTCCCGGCGATGACGAGAATCAACGACCCAAGCGTATTTGTGACAGGATGTCCACAGCCGATCAATTGGGACGGGACGCCGCAGTCCATGCAGACTTGGGGCGGGACGGCCTATCTCCCTCGGGCAGACAAGTATTTCTACGCTCCGAACGCAACGGTCTGCCCCGATAATATTCATCCTACGTGGCTGTTTGACCCCACTGTTTCGCCTGGGAATCCAGCGGCGTGGATTGCTGGACCGACCGCTCCTGATGATGGTAACGCTGGCAAGGAATGCGCGGTGGTCACTACGGCGGCGGGTCTGGAGGCCGTTGAATGCATCGGCCCGAATACTTTTATGAGTTTGTTCACATGCCTGAATACGGCGTGCACGAGTAACTCCTGGACGACTCAGAGCAATGGGAACTGGACCTTGCAAAGCGGAAATTCCGGCTCAGTTGTTTACGATCCAGACCGCAGAACGCTCTATGTCATCGGACCCGCGTTCAACGGAACAGGTGGTGCGATCTGGGCCATCGGGATTGATACTCCCACGGTCGCCACGAATCTCACTTCCAGCTTCACCGGCTGTACGGACTTGATCGGCTGGCCCTACCCCTCGGTTACCTGGGACCCATCCATTCACAAAATTGTGGGATATGTTCCGCAGTCCGCATCGGCGCAAGGAACCGCGAGCAATATCATCTACATCATCGACCCGGCGATGATGACCTGCACGGTTCAGCCGCAACTCGGGGGTTCTGGACCCTCGGCAACCGGCCATATCATCGGCGCACCCGGCTCGCCCGCATTCCAAGGCACGAGCGGGTTTTTAGCGCTATTCCCCGAACTCGGCTATTACGTGCTGGTGAACAACGAAGCGGCGAACGCATACAAGTTTGTTCTGAATGCTACCAACACGAACGGCCTCGGATCATCCACGATCACATGCGTTGACCGCGACGGAGACGGATACGGGGTAGGATCGGGCTGCACCGGGCCAGATGCCGACGATCAAGACTCGGCGGTCCACACGGCGGCGCAGTTCATCTCGAAATGGACGGATATCCCCACTGGCCTTAGGCATCTTGGTTACAACCCTACGAATATCTGGTATCTGAGTCCATCTGGGGTGGACACCGGAAGTCCCGCCGCCTGCAAAAACACTGTTGGCTTTGGCTCTCCCTGCGCCACCGCTGCATATGTTTATTCGCATGGATTCGCGGCGGGCGACATGATCCTTCGTCGCGGCGGAGCTTACACCGAGTTTGTTTCTCCCACAACCGGAAGCGCCGGAAATCCCTCGATAGTGATGGACTACCCCGGAGAACTCAGTACGACGACTTCCTCAGGCGGCTCATCCGATGGGATCGATCTAACCGAATCGCAGATTTATGTTGTCATCGATGGCGGGAGAATCACCGGTTCAGGCGCGGCGAATGGTTGCATTCTCGGGGCTGAGAATACGAACATTGCCATGCGCCACATCGAAACCGCGAGTTGCGCTGTGTGGGGCATAGACTTTCAGGGCGACACCACGGGCACTTCAGGTTGCCCCGGCACCGGATGTAGGCCGCTGAACGATATCACCGTCGAGGACTCCAGCCTTCATGACTCAGCAGGTCAACATGGCTGGTATTATTCCTCACATGAAAATTCCGTTGCCACGAACATCTTTGTGCGACGGACCCTCAGCTATAACAACAACTGGAACGGGTTCCACACGACCGGAAAATTCAGCAATCTGATCTGGGATCAGCTTATTACCTACTCGAACGGACTCTCCGGGTACTCTTGGCAGAACGGAACATCAAACAGCCGACTCTCAAACTCCTTATCGCTCAATGATACGCAGGGGATGGACATTACTCTCTATCCCGGAACAGGCGATCCCACTTGCTCAAATGGAGCCCCGTATCCTATAGGTACGGTTTGTCCGTTTGCACAGAGCAATAATCTGATAATAAATAATTCATTCTATTTGACAGGGACTTCTCCGAGCGGATCAGCCAACGCCGGGACTTTCGCAATCACTCTCGGGCGTCAGGGGACTTGCACCAACACATCCTGCGTTAATCAGGTGATGACCGGAAACACCTTCAGCAACAACATCCTGCAAACGAATAATTCCAACGGCGGTGGCACTTCAGCGGGAGACTATCCGCCCCTCCAGTTACCAGACTCGACCGGAACGACATACTTGAGCGGGACCAATTTCAATGGAATTATCGCCAAGAATCTGTCATTTACCGGGGTTATCGGGTACGGACCAGGGGGCAGTTTCGGATACACGCCGTACACATGCACACAACTTGCAACGATGGCGGCGTCCTCGACAAACTGTACCGTCACCGATCCGTTGTTTATATCGGCGAGCACGAGTTTTTGGAACTCGATTGCATCGTTCAATCTCGGCCTGTCTTCGGGCTCTCCCGCGCTGGGAACCGGGACCACGATCAACGCTCCCGCCTATGATCTGTATGGAGTGGCGCTTTCCAGCACAGCCCCATCAATGGGGTCTATTCAGACGGCTGGAACACCACCTGTAACTGGCGGGGGAAGCGTGCGCCTCGGAAGCGGAAAGGTTCTAGGCTCTGCCGTCGTTCACTAAGACGAAATTGTTATGAAAATTATACTATGTTTGATCGCTTCATCGTTGATGTTTGCGCAGTCCACTCCTGGCCTGATTTCTTTTTATGGCACGGGTGGGGGCACCGCGCAGGCGCAGACGGTAACTATCACGCAGCCTTACTCGCTGTCATCTGGCCAACCACAAGTGTGCTGGAAGGCGAGCGCAGCGAATACTGGAGCGGCTCCAACTTTGGCTATTACAACCCCCAACGGGACGTTGACAGCTACGGCTATTACTAAAAACGGAACGGTGGCGCTGGTCGCTAATGATATCAAGGCGAGTACGTGGATGTGCGTCATTCCAGACGGAACTCAGCTTCAACTTCAGAACCCGCAGACCAGCGGAAGCGGGATCACGCAACTTACCGGAGACGCTACGGCTGGACCCGGTAGCGGATCACAGGCTATCACGCTGGCGAACACGGCTGTCACTCCGGGTAGCTATACCAGTGCCAACGTCACCGTGGACGCAAAGGGCCGTATAACGGCGGCATCCAATGGATCGGGTGGGTCCAAGGTGGACTTTGGGTTCGACTTCCGTTCCAGTGCGACCCTCGGAGGAGGACCCGGAGGAACTGTTAGAGAAGAGGGCTTTGCAGTCTATGCTACAGACCAAACTACCCTAGGAACTATGGCCTATCCTCATACATTCACAAATGCCAACAATCAGTCGATGGTATGCGGATGGGAAACGGGCGGGGCATCGGTAGCTTCTGTAAATCGACCCAACAACATCAGTCATGATAATCGACTGCAAGGCATGAGTTATCTTGCTTCCAGTACTACTGCAACGTGGCGCTGCGACTTACCCGCTACCGGATATTGGAAAATTGACGGAGCGTTCGGAGATCCGGCAAATCCATCCGTTCCAAACGTCACATTTAAGGACACAACTACTGCACTTTTCACGATTTCAGTAACCATAGGGTCTACTAGCGTTGCAGATGCGTGGGGTTCGGTGTGGCCGGTTACAGGGGAAGGAGTATGGCCGTTATCGCACCAGACGCAAACCTTCAATTTTGCTACAACGATATTTCGCATCGATTTCAATTCATCGACCGGAAACAATCCTATCAATCATCTTAGGCTGACCCAGATATGAAGACTATTCTCGGCCTACTGGCTTCCGTCTTAGCATTCGCCGGACAAGGCATCAAGCTCTCCAACGTGCGCGTTGAAAACGGCTCGATCACCGCGCAAACGACCACGCAGGCGATTATCGCTGAGTTTGAACTGTCGGACATAACTAGTCCAGGAAACGGTGCTCTTGCCGAACTGAATGCAATCGGAATAGAAGTGGACTATTCCAGCGGAACGAACGTTCGCATCGCGTTTCTTCGCGACGTGGGGACGGGCGTGTGTGACATCCCGATAGCATCCTTTGTGAATGGATATTTATATATCCGCCTGATGCACGACAACGCTGGCTCTGTCGGCACGGCCCAAACGGATTACTGCGAGGCGTGGGATATAACCAACGTCCAGCAGTTTTCCCAAGCGCAAGTGTATACCAGCTTTACGGGATCGAACAGCGCCGGGATCTTCTTAGCTCAGAATGGAAATAGCTCCACCCAGCGGTTCCATTTTTTTCGATTCGGCACAACGCTAGTTCCTCCGCATTCCAGGATGCCCGCAACGGCAGATGTTGGACCGCTGAACTCCGGATCATGGTTTGTTCACTGGAAATTTGACGGATCATTTGCGGACGCCAGCGGCAATGGCTGGACCGCAGTCATGGATGACTCGTCCACTCCTTCCGGGACGTGTGGGTCCACGGCGACGAGCTATTGCAACACGCTTTATCAGAACCCGATTCCGGTAATTACACTCTCGCAGACTACATGGAGGGCAGGTAACCCGCAGACTGTCTCTTCATCCTCCTCCTTCACTCAGGCGGATGCTAGCTCGTCGATATCCAATCAGTTCTGGCAATTTCTCTCTTATCCTGTCGCGCCTCCAATTGTAACCGGGCGGACCTCCACGGGTGCGACGGTGAACGGGCTCACTGCCGGGGACTATATCCTCCAACTCAGCGTGACGGATGCCACGCCAACTACCGGCGTTCTTGCTCAGCACATGGGTACGGTGGCCACCGACGCCAACGACATCACCATCAACAGCTCGGCACTACCGGCGAACTCCGCCACCGACATTATCCTTGGCCCCCTCCAGAAGTGGATGAGTTCCGTTGCCAATTGGCCGCTGTTCGACACGCTCCACGGACTCCAGCAGAGTCTTAGGGCACAGGACTTCTCAACTTCCTCGACAAATGGCGGATCGGTATTCCAGAACGGAATCGCGTTTTTTGATTACGCACAAGCCGGAACGGTGACGGCGACTCAAAATTCATACGTCCTTGCCGGTAGTGGGACGGCATTCCTAACGAGCGCCTGCGGGACGACAGAACCAACAGCGCAAGCGGGAGCCGTGGCATCTATATCTGCCGGAATCCACACATCCGATACGTATACCGTGACAGGTAGTAACAACGTTCTCAAACTGGCCTTTGACGGCGGCTCTCCGATCACTGTAAATCTAACGACTGGATCGCGTAATCCGGCACAGATTGGGGCGGACATTCAAACTGCAATTGGCGGGGCAGGGGTTGCTGCGCCAACCTATAACGGCTTTTTGGTCCAGATCAGGACAGCTACAACCGGAGGTAGCGGCTCGCTCGCCATTCAGAGTGTGGCCAACAATGCCTACTCACTCCTTGGTTTTGTAATCGGCACGTATACGACGGCGAACATCGCTCAGAACAACATGACCATTATGCCGTGGAGCGCGACGCCTGCGCCCAACACGGCATTTCCGACGATACGGAACCAACTGAACATCCTAGGCTGCAACTCTGACACTTCCATGGTGATCGAGCAGGCGAACGGACTCGCGTGGAGATATCCCACGTCGTCCGGGGTCCAGTATGCTCTCGACAATCAAGCATGGCCCACCTACAACAGTTTTCAAAACAACGGGAATTACTATGACAATGCGTTGGGGGATTACTATAAGGCTTTCAAGAGCGGTCTTGCGGCGGATCTTACTCAAGCGAGAGCGCGCGCTGATCGATGGTTCCGGCAACCGGCTATCAACCTCGGAGATGAATATACAACCACAATCGATCCATCGGGGATAGGTGGGACTGGGCGGCAGGTCTCCTCGCGGCTTTTGGGTCTCTCCGGCGTGATTCTTCGCGCGCTCGACGGACAGCCGTCCTACTGGACCGGCCTGGAGTATGTGTTCGGAACAGACATTGCCAAGCTGACCCAGCCGGGGTTGACTCAGATCGCCGATCTCTACACCGATCAAAGAGAGTTCGGGTATGCCATGATCCGAGTCGCGCAGTGCGCTCTGTTCGATCCCAACTCCTACGCGAATAGCTGCCGACAAGCGCTGGTGGACGTGACGAATAACGCCATTACCAACTCCAGAGATACTGCGGATGGGGCGTTCCCGTATTTCCCGATTCTCTACTGGACCAGCAATTCCTGGGGCTCCGGCTCCTCGGTGAGTGTGACTAACGGATCACCCAACGTGACAGGAACCAGTACGACTTTTAGCAACTTCGGGCCAACCTCTACCATGTGGATGTTCCCGACTCCCGGCGTTCGACCGGCGAACAATGCGGTCGGAGATTCCGCGTTCTACATCCCAGTGTTCAAGGACGCGACGCACCTGATCCTCGGAACGGGAACGCCCACGACCATTTCAGCTTCGATCACAGCGGGGATTCGCACGGTCACTCCCGCGAGCATGGCGGGGATCACCAATGGCGTGTCGCTCATCAGCCAGAACGCGGACGGAAGCAACACCGAGTTGGTCACGGCATCCAGCGTGACCGGCTCGACGTTCACCGCCACGTTCGCATCCAACAAGGCCGGGAACTCAAATCTGTACCTCGCGGCGAACTACTCCGGGACGACCGGAGTAGCAAAGGGATATGCCATCTTCAACAGCGCGGCGGACGTGCCCTACGTCGGCTGGGGTTGTCAGCCGTTCATGTGCGGGCTGGAAGCTGAGGGCTTCGCGATTGCGTCACTGGCGACAGCCTGTACCTCGCCAGGAGTGCCTACAAATTGCAGCAACACGGTGTCGGGATTGCTCTCCGGGTATGCTTCCGATAATGCCAACTGGATCGCGAACGTGGG
>Ga0247664_1000038_pt1 | contig 38777 bp, 66 predicted proteins | sample CNK05_metaG_FD_182715 | JGI IMG/M metagenome (GOLD analysis project Ga0247664, IMG submission 182715) | Soil microbial communities from Purdue University Martell Research Forest, Indiana, United States - CNK05 | ecosystem: Environmental > Terrestrial > Soil > Temperate forest > Bulk soil...
AAAGAGTAGCGCCTCCGGCCTGTCGGCGTAAAGATGCCCTGTGGGCCGCCATGCCGGGCGGCGTCCTCGATCAAGTAAACCTGGATTTCGTTATGCAGGGCCGGTATGCCGGGGAACGCCTGGTAATAAGAAAAGCCGAAATCCACGCATAACTGATATGGTATCTTGAGGCGCTGGCTCATAGTGTTAGCCAGGATCATATAGTTCTTTGCGTGCCCGCCTCGTTTAGCGAGGTCCCGTCGATCGAAGTGCCGCCAGAACTTCTGTTCCGCAAGTTTTCTACAGGCTTTGTAGTCGTAGCGGCGATCCGGGCCGAGCGGCCAGTTTACGGCTGGCCAGATCATGATTGCTACGTGCGTGTGCAGGTCGGGCCCTTCACAAGCGGCAATATAGCCTTCATCGCCCGACAGGTAAGCAATATTTCTTGCATCGGCTTGTGAGAGGTCAACGTTTCCAAGTTTCTTTCCTCTATCAGCAACGAACATTCGACGCATCTCATCGGTAATATTCTGCCCATTCGTGCCAGTCCACATAGGGTTCTCAGAGCTGGACCAGCGACCTGTGCTAGCGCCAGCAACGTTGAAAGAGAATCGCATTCGGCCGTCTTCGTCGATCGCCTTCGACGTGACTTTAATCTTTTCGCGCGCATCCCTCGAAGAAAGTATGAAGTTACAAATGAGGTAGGCATCTGGACCGATCTCCTTAAGGCGCTCGAGCGCCTCGATAGAGGTAGTTAGCTTCTCTACCCGCTCCTTCTTATCGTACTTGTACTGCGGAGGAAGCCTCATCGACTCGTAGAGGAGCTTTTGGCACTGCTTCGTTGAACGAGGGTTACAGCGCTGCCCACTGATCGTTTCAGATATGACCTCGAAGTACTCGATGAGCCGGGCTTCGTCCTCGTGGAACTTATGGTCGAGCCACATGCGCTCTTCCTGGTCAACCAGAATGCCCCGGAAGGTCATCTCCATAGCAGGCCCGCGCATACCTTTAGTGTACGCGTAGTGCATCTGCGTTATGGGGTCCTCACGCCAGTGCCGGATCGCCTCCCAGATTTCGGCTGTTGTCGTAACGTCTAGCCCGTTGTAGATTTGATCCGGGGAGGCCCCGGCTGGATAGTTTTCAGCAAAGTGGAGGACTTTTGCCATTTTGAAAGTTTCCCTATCTTACGCTCAGTAAGTGGTATATCAAAGCGCCGAGCCCACCGAGCACCAGCCCGCATCCCCCGGCTCCACCCGTAGTCAACATATATCGCCATAGCATCTGCACGTTTAATGAACTCCACAGCTAAGCGAAGGCCGAGCTTGCGCGCTTCTGGTGAACGGTCGTTCAGCATTTGCGTGAAGAAGCCATGAGAAGCGAATGGAGCCTCGCCACGGGAGATTGAGTCCGCGATGGCGAAGCGGAGATAGTTCCAGTTCCTGATCAGGCCCTCTGCGGTTTTCGAGGCATACCGGCTCTCGATAATGACGAGGGGAAGTCGCATTATTTCTCCTTGCCGACATCGCTTCCTCTAGGCCGCTTAGATTTCCAAGGCGGCGTCGCGGCGTAGACGGCAGCCAAGGACTCCAGGTCTTTTGCTAGCTCGGAGTACCGAGCGTGATGCAAGAGCATAGTGTCTTCGATTGGCCCTGTCGGGTAGATACCGTAGTGGGCGAGCCAAAAAGTGTCGTATTGGCCGTTCTGGAAGATTTTCGGAACCGGCCGCTGAAGCTGCTTACGGAGCCAGGCCCATGCAGCTATTTCTTCCTCTCGTGTTTCCCAGTAGTGATACCCAGGCTTTGAGCGATCAACGAAAGGGATGACGATACCGAGGCTCGGACGAGAGGCCAATCCAACCATAGTAATGAGCTTGGACCCAGTTGTTTCAATGTCACAGGCGATGTAGCTGGCGGACTCGAGATAGTATTCCTCGAAGAGCAAGAGGTCTGTGAGGGTCGGTTCGAGCCAGAGCGTTTTATGTGTGTGCCGCACCTCAGGAAAGGCACTCTCACGTTTCGCCTTGATGATATCCACCTGGACATTAGCGCGGGCAGTCGCTCCCTGGAAGATAGAGAGGAGGGTCGGAAGCACCTTAACTGGACGGAGAGTGCCCAGTAAACAGTGACCCCGGATCGATGAGACCCCCGTGAGGCCCGTAAGGGCCCGAAGCGCTGTGTTACCCATAGCGAGTATAAGATTTGGCTTCGCCGCATCGATCTCCTTTCCGAGGCGTTGTAACGCCGCCTCTCTTATTTCGTCGTTCTCCCAGAGGCGAGAGATGACGTCTCCAGGAGGTCTTTCATTGAATACGTTTGAAAGAGAAAGATCGGCTCTCTTGAGCCCAACATTTCTGAAAAGCTGAAATAACGCATGGCCGTATCGGCCCGTAAGGGGCGAACCAGTGACTTCTTCTGTTTCTGCAAATGCTTCTCCTACGACCATCAGGGGCGCGCCTGGCACAAGGCTGTCGGACCACCGACCAGGCATTAGACAACTCCATCGATTATGGAATCTGTGGCCATCCGGCGTCTGACGGTGTGGTGAGAGAGGTCCACGTACTTTTGCTCAGTATCAAGGCCAACAGCGCGTCTTGCTTTGAGGCTAACCGCCGCTGCAATGGAAGTGCCGCTTCCACAAGTCGGGTCAAGGAGGTCTGTGTTCTCATCGACCAGCATGGAGAGGAAATGTTCGACAACCGGGAGGGGCTTTTCAGAAATGTGCTCGCTGTCAGCAGAGCCCCTAGGGTGAGAGATAGAATTGGAAACAGGCCTAACGATAAAACGGTCTCCCCATGTGATGAAGAGGGCCATTTCATAAGTCCGCCTGGGCCCTCTTCTGGGGTCCGGTATAATACCTGCCAGGTCTGATTTGTGCCAGATAAGCGGGTACTCATCTACAACGAACCCAGGCTCGGACCTAAACCGCCCAGCCGCAGCGGCTCGATGCTTTGCTGCGGTCCAGAATACCATGTGCCCAGAAGGGGCGAGGATCTTAGGCCGTGCGATAAGTAGAGTGTCGAGGAGCTGAAAGAATAGTTCAGGTCGGTCATCATATCGATCTGACTGACGAGAAGCCTGCATTTGAGCGTCGTGCATAGACAGCCCGTAAGGGAAGTCACAGTGGAGCACATTGAAGGGTCTCCCATCGTAAGCTATAGCCCAGGAAAGGAAGTCAACACAGTATAGCTCGAAGGGCGCCTTCGGTGCCACTGGCCCCATTGGCATAAGCTGATCGGTGATAGCAGCATCAATATCCCGCGCCTGCCGGCGCGCATACTGGTTATAGATTGCCTTGGCTGAGGTTTCCTTCAGAAGGCCAGGGTTCTTCTTGATCTCCTGCTCGACAGTCAGCATCCGGCTAACAAAGGCGGGCGTGACATTCAGGGCGGCTGCTGTACGAGCGGCCGTCCAGTCCGGCTGAGTGGCCGTATAGGCGTCGTGGAGCTGCCGGATCGCTGTTACCTGATCTTTCCAGTCGAGGTCCGACCGCTTCAGGTTCTCTTCCAGCTCGAGTATCTTTCGTTCTTCTGTTGGAAGGTCCTCCCAGAGGGTGACTTTGATTTCTTCCAGCCCGAGCGCCTTGTGCGCCTCGAGGCGCCGCTCGCCAGCAATCAGCCGCCCGCTCCGATCCACGACGATAGGGTGCAACAGGCCGTTCCGCTTGATGCTCGCCTTCAGTTCTTCGAGCTGGGCCGGATCGATAGCAGAGCGCTGTCGGTCCTCGACCTTAATGTCGGATATCCGCATGGGGGCTCCGAGAGAAAGGGGCGGCCCGAAGGCCGCCCCAGTTGGCTACGTCCGATCCGGGCCGAGTTCGTTGACGAAGGAGACCATTTCGGAGGGCCTCCGCTTGGACGGCTGCATCACGATCGTGCCAGTGCAGTACTTGCCCTGGAGATCCGGGACGATCTGCTTGAAGGTCCGGCCTGCCACCTGCACGCCCATCGCTTCAGCAAATTCCCGGAGCCGATAGACCGCATCCTTCGTCATGAAGAAGGAGTAGTTCTGGAGGCGGTTGTTCCAGTCCTCCGGCAGCCGGCTCTGATCCACGTCAGCCAGCGCCGCGATCGGCTTCAGTTCCAACTCGATGAGGGGGGTTTTCTTCTCGTTCTGAGCCGCGCCCGGCGTGTGCTTCAAGATGAGGAAGCGGTAGGTGCCGCCAGGGAACGGCGGCGGCCGGATCGCAGTTTCGGCAGACATGTTCATGACATCTTCGAACGACATAGCTCTTCTCCTGCCCTGAGGTTGCGTTACGCCGCTGGCTGGGCTACCGACGGCGCCACCTGGACGGTATCCAGGAAGCGGAAAAACATTGCGAGATCAGCTTTCATTTCGCTTGGAACGACAGAAGGTGCAGGTGTTTTAAGGTCTAGTGCTGCCGTCATGCGAGTGTGCATGATGACTTCGATCTCCCCCTTTGGGTCCTTTCGCTTTTCGAGCGAAAGCATGGAGTTGAAGAAGCGCGGAACCTTAGGAGGGAGCTTGGAGCCGAGAGCGAGCGGGAACCCTTTAAGGGAACCCTGCTGCTCCGGTGAGCCGGTGAACATGATGTGAGAATTGACCACGACGTTGCAGGTAGTCATGTCAGAGAACACTGTCTCCAAGTACTTCTCTACCATGTCCATCGCGGTGCCGTAGTCAGGAATGGTCGCCCGCTCGAAGTGGTTGTTCATCGCCTGGACGTATCGCAGGCAGGCATCACCGAAGAAGCCTAGGGTATCCAGAATGAGCACGTCTTTAGTGCCCCAGGTCCGAGGTGTACCGAGGTTCCCGCTCTTCTCGACCCATCCTTTGGAAAGGTCGCTCATGGCCGTCATGGCTGCCATAGGGATGCCGTGCTCCGCAGAGAGCGGCTTGTCGGTGTACGTCTTGACTAGGACGTTCTGGCGTTTGTTCACCGGGAGAATGCCCGGGTCGAGGAGGATCTCGATGCCGGCGTCGAAATCCTGCACGAAGCAGCGGTAGTCGGCCTTCGCCAGGGAGCCGATCAGGGCTGTCTTGCCGGTGCCGGAAGGCGCACACATGAGGACCTTGTGCGGATGGGGCTTCACGGACATATCTGCGAGGGATGTCACAGCTGCTCTACCTCTTCCATCATGATGTTTGAGAACTCTTGCGCTTCCTGAGGTGTGCCCTTGTTCCAGGGCCGGAAGGCGAGGAGCCGGCTCGGCTCGGGGAAGTTGCCGGAGAACTGGAGCGCTCGGTCGTCGATTATGAGATAAGCCATTGGCTTGGCTATCGGCCATTGCAGGCGTTCGCGGTATTCGGCCTCGAGCCCGTTGTCAGCGAACCATTTCTGGATCGCCTCCACGCCGCCCGGATGCGCGCTGCGGCCTGAAAAGATCGCTACCTCGAAGTGATCGAGGGCTTCGCGGATGAAGTTGAAGGCCCCGGGCACAGGGCCATCAGCGATGTTCAGCACATCGGTCCATCCGCTCGTGTAGAGGTGGACTACGCCGTCGAAATCAAGGCTGAGAAGGGGCTTCTTCCAAGGCATTAGCTGCTCCAATCGTCCGCACCGCTGCGGATCTCTAGAGGGTTCCACTGTTTCTTCAGGAAGTGCTGTTGCAGGATCATCGGCCGGATGCTCGGGTCTTTCGAGCAAACGCCTCGGAACTGGCAGCCAGCGTACTTATGGCAAGACGACTCGTTGAGCGGCCAGGGCTTGTTGCCGTAGCGGAGGGCGTAGCCCTGAGCAATGCTAATCCACTCTAACGTGTTGGCCAGCCATTCATCGAGCTGGGCCTCCGTCCGCGGAGCGATGTGCCGGTGGACGCGAGTGAAGGTGACGGCTACCTGACAGGCGTCCACTATGATGCCGGAGACAGGCTTGTCGATCAGGACCTTGCCAGCGGTGAGGTATCCGGAGGTCTGCGCGTCGATAGAGTACTTGATGAAATACCACTGGCCGAGCGTAGAGGTCGTGTGCTTCCGCTCCTGGATGAAGGTTTCTCCGGCGAACTCACAGATCTTGTCGATGTGCCCACAATAAATGAAGGCGTCACCGTCTGGGCTCGTGAGTGGGAGCATGAAGCGGAAGGAGATTTCTAGGGCTGCTTCCCCGCTCTGAAGTCGGACAGTTTTGAGGGGGTCGTTGATGGCGAACTGCTCGGTGTACCAGATGATGCTTCGGACGAGGGTCTGCCGCGTGCGGTTGGAGTCTCCGTGCCAGAAGATGAGCGTTTCCTGGGCACCTTCTGTTCCTGCAGGGACCTCACGTATGCCTCCATCTGGGAGCAGTAGTCCATTAACTCGGCGCACAGTTTCGCGGAGGGCTTGGGCAACGACGAGCGAGAGCGACGCATAGTGGTCTGTTCCTTTAAGGCGGTGCCGGTCATAGGCCTCCAAGTAGCGATGGAGAAGCCCACCGAATACGAGGGGAGGGGCGGTGTCTTTTGGTATCCAGCCTTCGATGATAGCTAGCTGGTATTTGCGAGCACATTCTTTCAACAGGCTTATGGAACTGTTGTCCCAGGCGTGTTGCACTAGGGGTGCTGTGGTGCAGAAGAGCTGCGTGCTAGGTGCCTCGGCTGGCATCCGCGTTCTCCTTCTCGAGCTGTCGGCGCAAGTGCCTGGCCGCGTGCTCGATCTTCCAGCGCCGATCGGCCGTCCAGTGTACCGTAGTACAGAGGTTCTCGATCTCCCGGAGCACTTTCAAGATATCTGTCAGCGAGGTGAGGACTGTTTCACGCATTCTTAGGCGGAGGTTCTGGCTGTTGGTTTCCATTGAGGGCCTCGATTTCTTTAGCGATGGCTAGCGCCACCTTTACGGCCTGCCGGTGCTGTGCAAAGATGCTCGCCGACCGGACGTAGCGCTGGGCGAGCGCCTCGCTCGTTGAAGCGTGCTGACGGGCGATAGCAGCGGCCTGTTTGATAGCAGCTATGCGCTCGTCAGGGTGTGCGCCGGTGCAAGTCTCAGTGACGTGCAGAGCCCGGGCTTCGCGGTCGGTGATGCCACAGCGAGAACACATAGACTCGCCGTGACCGACGTTGCTGGGCACCCAGAGGTGCTGTAGGCCGCGCATCAGCGGCTGACCTTGATGAGGATGTAGACCGGGGCCGGGTTCGACTCACTGGTCGAATACAGCGCGCCCTGTGCGAGGTCTAGGGCGTCAGAGAGCTTCTCTCCGAGCGGGCCGGCATCGTTGCTGAGCCAGTTCCGCACGTCCTCGACGTTCGTCTCGAGCAGGTAGTCGGGTTCTTTCATCAGAAGGCTCCTAGAGCATGAAGAGCGAGGAAGATGACGAGCCAGACGATAGTAACTGCGATCGAGCCGCGCCAGAACCAGTACCACTCGAACGCATTGTTTGGAAGGATGGATTTCTGCATCTCAGATATCCAGGTTATCGATGGAAAGGGAGGCGTTCGCTGCCTTCTTCGCATCGATGTTAGGGTCTCCGTTTTCCTTCTTTTTCTTCCTGAATTTTCCTTCCGCTTCCATCTGCTGGAAACGATGACGCTCCGCTCGAAAGTAGTCGATGATGCTGGAAAGGTCCTTCTGTGTTATGAGAAGGGGGTCCTTCCGAAAGAGTTCTTCCAGGCCGTCCTCAGTCACCTGGGCGAGGATCGGTTCTGGGACCGGGCCGCTCGGTAACTCGCTCATTCTTCTCTACCTTTCTCCAGTCGATACGGGCGCTGTAGCACGCATGTAGAATGCTGATCGGATCGAGGTGTGCGTACTCTGGCGGGACCGTCACGAGCCGCCAGGTAGGCAAGCGCTGTGTCTGTTGCTGCGTATGTAAGAGTTCCTTCTCGATGACGGTCGGGTACTCTTCACCGCTTAGTTTCCGCATGACCTGAATGACCCAGGTCACTGAGGCGACACCAGGTCGCTTTCTAGCGGCCCGAGGTCGGGTAGCTGAATGTCTGGTGACCTGGCGCGAAGCGCCTCTGCCGTGCGGTCATCCAGGAACTTTAGCTGCCGCTCGATCAGGGCTCGGATCACGCGAGACTGCGCGCCGAACCCAGGGAAGTAGCTTTTAAAGCGGTCCATCAGCTCCTCGTCAAGCAGGAGGTGGAGATGGACTTTTCCGGGCCTTGATTTTGACATAGATACTCCTTGGGATAAGCAGTAGAACGAACGGGTCTCCCGGCTTGCGGAGAACTAACACCGGAAAAGGCGATCCCCTCTTGCGCTCCTCTTGCCGGACAGTGCCGAGGCACCGTTTCAAGTGCTCAACGTCCTGAGATCGGACCGCCAGCCCGTAAGGAGAGCTGAGGGCCCGATCCAGGAGTTGAATGCAGATGTCCCTGTTAGACAGGGGTGCTTACTGCGCAGCCTGCTGGCCGGGCTCGTCGCCCAGTTCGACATCGACAGCCGCGCCGGCGACCGCCTCCTTGCGCGCCGCGATGACCTTCGCGGCCTGTTCGCGGAAGTTCGGACGCTTCTCGAGGGTGGCGAGCACCAGCTCGTCCAGCTTGCCCTCCGGCAGCTCCTTGAGCTTCGTGCCACGCGCCTTGAGCGCGTTGACGACCGCCTGCTCGGCGAGCTTGTAGGCCTCCTTCTCGACCGGGTCCTGCGGCAGCTTGCCGGCCGCACGCACGCCGAACTGATACGTCTCGTCGTAGGCGTTCAGTTCGTTCTGGCCGAGTTCGGGAGCCTTGTCCTCGATCGCCTTCTTCATCCGCGCAGCGAAGTTGTTACGGATGTTCTCGGCGCGAAGCTGGTTGAGGGCGGCCGCCTCGTTGGCGGTGAGCTGGTGACCGGCAGCGTAGGGTGCGGCGATGGTGAAGAGGCTTCCCTGGATCACTACGGGTTGGGTGTTCATAGCGGCTTATCTCCTTGTGCTGGCCCGTTGTGGGCCGGGTTGTGCCGGCCCGTGGGCCGGCGGTACGGGTACAATATGCGCCCATGCGCCAAGCGTGTCAAGTGCCTTTGTGGGGCGGGCGCATGGGGTAGTTTCGCCGGTAAACATGGGTTAGAGACCGAGGTCCTCAATACTCAGCCCCTCTAGCTTCGGATCGACGGCGGGCCTTTCCCGCCCGAGTGCTTTGGCATGTCCAAGGGCGGCGTAGAACAGCTCCCAGAACTTCTCGGGCGTGTACCACGCCTCGTGGACTAGCTTCCAGAACTCGTCGGCGTTCTTCGCCTTCCCGGCGAGTATCCAGCCGTGGACGTAGACTGCGACAGAGCCGTCTGGCTCTGGGATGATTGCTGCCCAACGGGCAGGGGAAGGGTCCGGCATCGAATGCTCTCCTTCTGGATCAGTTCATACGTAGTGAAGGTCCGGCCACACGTAAGGCACTCTCGGACCCGCTTGGTTGAAGGACCGCTCCGTAAAGAAGCCGGCCGGGTGTCGAGTACAGCCGTCTTCCCTCCGCAGATACAGAACTGCATTCATCCCCTCCTCAATTTCTCATACGCCTTGTCGTATGTAGGTCTGAGAACCGCCTCCACCGCCTCGTACCACTCGGTCGCGGTCAGCCGATCAGGCTTAACGCTTGCCGCGACCATGCCGAGTGTTACTGTTAAGGCGAGGACGCACTCACCGGGGCTGTATTCGTCAGACAGCCCGGTGATTATGCCGGTGAGGATGTGAGAAAGCTCTTCCGCCTTCTTCTTTGAGAGCGCGTATGCCATCTGCTGTTTGAGCCGCTCGACCGCCTCGCTCATAAGCCGAGGTCCTCGATCGAGAGGTCGCCGGCCGTCTTACGGCTCTCCAAGAACTTCTGCTGCTTCTGCAGCTCTTCTTCTCGGCTCATGTCCGGGGTGAGAGCAGCTAGTGAGGGAACGCTTGGCAGCTTGGGCGGCCGGGGCGCGAAGAGATCTTCGACTGTCAGGTCAGCCGTTTCGTTCGTCTCGGCCAGCGACCGGATGCTCATGAAATAGAGTTCCGACATCGCTCTGGTTTCTCCAACGTAGATCAGGTTGTTCTCCTGGTCCCGGCCCGCCCCGCGTACCCGCTGGGGAGGAAGCTTCTCTCGGCCAAGGAAGTGCACTCGCCGGTACTCTAGACCTTTCGCCTTATGAATGGTTGAAAGCGTAACCATGCCCGGATGGCCCGGCCGATCACTGAAGAGGGCCTCGATCTTGTCGATGAACCAGCGGACGGTCGCACCGTTCGGGGCTGCTTCACAGATAGAGTGAATAGCGGAACAGCGGTCAGTCAGGGACTCGGCTTTGTCGAGCTTCCCCTTCTCGTTATGCTTCGTGCATTCAGAAGACAACCAGCTGTCAAGATGCTTCAGCGCCACCTCGAGGTCCATCGACTCGTCACCGGAAGCGCCCCTCTTCTTAAGAAGGCGTGCGAGGCCCGCACCGATATCCTTACCGAGGATGGTCGCAGCGATGCCGCGCTTGATGAGGCGGAGCCAGAGCGTAGCGAGCGGCTGATTGTAACGACAGAGAATGAAATCGCCCGGCCGGATCTCGTGTGGGCGGCTAACGCCGACCAGGCCCTCTGGAGCGTCCGGGCTCGACTTCATGTAGGGAACGATCTCGTTTGCCTGCCGGACCACTGCCTTCGGGCAGCGGAAGGAAACTGTGAGGGGCATCGGGCGGAGCCCAAACTGAGCGATCATGTTAGGGATCGAACGCACGTCAGCGCCGCGGAAGCCATAGATCGCCTGGTTGCGGTCTCCGGCAGCTACGAGGCGGCCCGACAAGCCGAGGAGCTTACGGAGCATCCGGTGCTGAAGAGTCCCGAGGTCCTGTACCTCGTCCACCATGACCAGCTTGAACGTGTCGAAGCGGCCGGCGATCGTCACAGGCAGATAGAGCTGATCCGTGAAGTCGATGATGCCCTCCCAGGCTTTCATGTTCATACGTGCTAAGAGCGTCCGCGCGCACTCGATCAGCCAGCTCGGGTCCCAGTCCTCTGGATCGATATCGGCGGCCTCAAAGAGTTCTGCCCAAGCAGCCGGCGTGTCATCCTGTGCACCGCCGGGCGAGCCGGCCGGGACTATCCCGGTGTTCCGAGCTGCATCAACCAACTTCTTGAAGTCCGGGCAGGCCATCGGGCTGCTATCGAAGCGCGGCCAGAGTTCCTTAGCCGTGAGATAGAGCTTGCCGGTCTCCAGGGTGAGCCGGCGACCGATTGCCCGGCCAAACGCTGAGTGACCGAGCGAGTTCATGGTGCGGACTGTGATCGGCAGGCCGGCTGTGTTCGCTCGCTCCTGAAAGGCAGTAGCGATATGCTTGTTGAACGCACAGACCAGCGTGCCGGCCGGCAGGATACCCTCTGTCTGCATCTGGCGGAGGCCTTCCTCCAAAGTGAAGGACTTGCCGGAGCCGGCGACTGCTTCGAGGACGAGGTTCTCGTTCGTCATGAGGAGCGCGTCGAGGAAGGCGCTCTGTTCTGGTGTAAGGGTTTTCATTTCTTCTCACTGCGTTAAAAGGTAAGGAACATGCAAACGAAGGCCGCAAGCGCGAGGATGATTATAACCAGCGCGATCCGGCCTGCGTACTCTTCCACTAACGAACTGCCTTTCTGTGGATCGGCACCACGTTGACCGGCTGGGCCGGTGTGAAGGTGACTACGAAGCCGAGTGCAGAAGCGACGGCCGCAACTGTACAGTGCATCGGCCGCTTCGTTTTGCCCTGAAACCAGTTGTGCAGGGTCTTCGTCGTGACGCCGCTCTTGTTCTCGATGTAGGTGAACGTCACGTCCTGGTCTGCGATGATCGTGCGAAGGCGATCGATCACAGGGTCCTTGTTGCGGAACAGGTAGCTCTGATAGCTCTTCATTGGTGAGGTCTTTCGTTTGTTACTGTGTTAGAGGTTACCACAACCGGCCGAAAAAGTCAAGGGGCCTGTTACGTTTTCGGACGCAGGTTCTCAGGCAAGTTCTGGTGCAACCAGTCGGTGAGGCCCGCTTCGCTGGCACCGATGCGGGGCGGCTCCCAGCCAAAGTGTTTCGCGACGAGCGCCAGAAAGTGCCCATAGGTCCGGCGGTCCGAGCGGACGTACCAGCGGGCTCCGCAAGAGCAACAGAGGTCCTTCCCAGGGACGTGCGAGAAGTCCTGGTATCGAATGACTTTGTGTGTCATCACTTTTTCCTTAAACAGGCTACAAGGTCTGTAGCCAGGATTGTAGGGACGGCGTAGCGCTCGATCAAGATCCGCTCGAACAAGACCTTCTCTATGAGAGTGAGGCGCTTTGTTTCGAGCTGCAGCGTCTGAAAGAGATACGCGCAGATATCGATGCTCTTACGTGCGCCGAGCGGCGGGCCTTCGTTCTTCATTTTCTCCTCCCAGTTTGGACAGATACGAACAGAGCCATCGACGTAGTTCATCTCGCCCTGCCAGCACGCCTCGCGGCGCGGCATGTCACAGAAGCCGCACTTCATGTACGGACCTTCTCTGCCGACACGCTCTGCGGCTTCGCGAGCGAAAGCTGAAGCGCCCTTGGCCCGTTCTTGTACCAGGCGCATAGGCGGTTCCAGTAGATAGAGGTTTCCTGCTCCGAGGTGAAGGTCATCTCGATAACAATCTTCATCTCGCCGCTGCGCTTCCAGTGGATATGGGTCAGCATTAGGGCGCCTTCTCGGGCGGCCGCTGTGGCATGGTCCACTGAGAGAGTTCCGTGATGCCTAGCGCTGTAAGCTCGGCGGTGTTCTGTGCGATCAAGAGGCCGATGATCGCTTCGACTGCTGCGCCAGTCACACCAATCGGATCAGTACCGGCTGCAATAGTGAGCATGCCGTTCAGAGAACCGGACTTGAGGCGGAAGATATCCTGCCGGGCCTCGATCAGCTGAAGGACTTTCTCTGCGTCTTTCTGTTTCATCTGAAAAAGGGGCCTTTCGGCCCCTCCCTCCGTGCTATGGCTCGATGAGTGTGACTTCGACTGCGCCGATGTTCGTCTCGCCGGACTCGACGCCCAGATCGACGAGGTTATCGTTCAGGTGCTCTTGCAGAGCAGAGGTGATATCGCTGTCGGACTCGATCTCGAGTTCCTCCTTCAACTCGTCAGGAGGCGCGTCGATTTCAGCAGTAATCAGGATACGAAACTTCACTTTCTTCTCCTCAGGTTATAACCTACGAACACACCGATAGCTCCCATGAACGCGCCCCAGATAGCACATGCTATCCAGGCGTTGTTCATGTTACTTGATACCGAGCCGCACAGCGGCCTTGGCGACTACGTGCTCGATAACAGTTTTGAGAAAACCATGCTCGTTTCGACAGAGTGACGTTGCGATATCTGCTTCGTATGTTCCTCCATCTCCGTCTGGTACCCGCGCCGCGCAGGTGAAACTGACTTCACCTGTTGGAAGGATTTCCATCTCGAACTTCCCGCCCGCCTTGATAACCTTTGCGGCGAGCCGGTCGATAGCTACAGAGTCTGTTTCAAACTCTTCCTGTGTGCGCCTCCCGTTAGGAAGGTGGTACTGTGTGAAAGGGATGGTCATAGCACTGTCCTTAACAGTCGTTGACTTTCATCTGCGGCGGGAAGTGCTTCAGATAGCTGCTGAAGTCTTGCTGATAGTGCTCTGCGATCGGACCCATAGCTACGCCGACCACAATCTCGGCTCCGCAGCCCTTGCACGCCCAGAGGTCACCACGCCAGAGCTTGTAGGGCGCCCAGTTTTCTGGCTCAGCCGTTCCGGGCAGAGCGCCTTGTACGGTAGGCATTCCTTCAATGAAGTCATACCCGTTCTTCTTTGGATAGAAGAACCGCTGGCACGGGACGCATACAGGCTTGAGAATCATTCCTTCCTCTCCTTTCTTGGCAGCGTGCGCCACAGAATGTCTCCGCGCGCCGGGATGTAGAGCAGTATCACGGCACAGATTATTATGATGGTGCTTATAGTCACAGCTGCTCCTGTTTGCCATCTGGGTGAACGCGGAAGCGCCAGCGAGAAAGCCGGCGCTTCCCCGAGAGGAGCCTGATCTCCGTGGCGAAGCCGTAGCGATTGTTCCCTTTCCAGTGAACGATCACTGTGGTATCGTACTTCTTTGCCAGGAGAACAGCGCCCTTAAGCGCGGTCGGGAGGTCCACCGGCCGAGATCCTTACAGTCGTATTGGGCTTCTCGAGCGGCAGCACGTATGCGTTCACCATTGTCATGGCATCGCCTGCCGCCTCGCGGAAGCTGTCGTATGGGCCGAACGCGCGGCGGCCCAGCGGAGAGACTTCATCTATGACGATGAAGCGGACTTTCGGCTTAGACACTGTAGTTTCCTTCTCTGGGGTTAGTAGCAGTTCGTCGTGACCTGGTTGCCGAACCGGTTGCTGTAGCAGGTGATCGGCGCTGGCGGGACGTAGTAGTACACCGGCGCCGGCTCGTACATGGCGCCAGCGGCAAGGCCGGCGGTCCCGACGATGAGCGCGGCAGCGCCCAGGACCATTAGGCCAGTGCCGACACCATCGCCGACCTTGTTCCAGTCAACGTGGCCGTCAGCGGTGCAGCCACTCACGGCGAGGGCTGTGGTGAGGATGAGGATCTTACGCATTTTCACTTTCCTTGTGGATCGGTACTGTAGCGTACCAGGAACCGGCCCCCGTAGGGGCCGGAGACTGCTGCGCTACGAGCAGGTGACCTCTGGGAACGGAGCGTTTGCAAGGGCCATAAGGACGTGACGGAACGCAGCTACTGCGTCAAGTGCGTTTAGTGCGGTTACCTGGGACCGTACCACTGGGAGGTCCGGAAGGCCGGCTGTGATTACGTACACGCCGGTTGTTCCTTCAAGGGGCTGGATAGTGAAGTGCATCATGCTGGGAGATCCTCCAGTTCCTGTTGTAAGAGGTCAATGATCGCTTCGATCCGGGTTGTACCGTAGCCGATCGGCATAGGCGGCTCATAACTGGAGCGCACCGCGCTCCAGTCGAACTGTCGTAGAGGGATCGGCTTCGGGTCGTACTCTGTGATGATAGGGTCAGTCATAGAGATCACTGTCATCGTAACCTACCTTATCCTCCATTCTTTCATCGCGCCAGCGGTCGTATGCTTCGTCCGGGTCTCGCCCGTGGACGAGGCAGTTCCTGTTTAGGCGAGGCTCCGGCGGGTCGATGTCTGTTGCGTGGACGGTTGTCCAACCGCAGGTGCAGTCCGGGTCCTCGCCCGGAATTTCGTCAGCGGGAAATGGCATTGGTCTCTTCCTGAGAAAGCAGTGGCTCGGCCGAATAGCGCTGTAGTTTCTGCTCTGAGCAGTTCTTTTTTGCCCAGGCGATAGCTGTTGCACGGTCCTCGAATGGACCGTAGTAGTAGGTCACGCCACCTGAGAAGACACGTAGGATGTACATATTTTTCTATCCTTTGTTTCGGCCTGTCAGTTGGGTTTCGGCCTGTCAACCGGGAATGCCGAGGGTCGCGGCGATCGAGGCAGGCGTCCATGCCTCGAACAGGGAAATCGAATGTTCGATCTGGTCGAGCAGAGAATGCGGGTTCTCGCCGGTCTCGTACACTTCGAAGAGGTGGTTACTGGGCGGGCCGCTCGGCAGCCATACAGATGCTGCGGCACGGAACTGGACGAGCGAGCCGTTGATTGTCATGTGGATCGCTACGTAGGCGAGGTGGTCCTTAGGCGCTTTGGCCTTTAGGACAGCGGAAAGCTGAGAACAGCGGGTGTTCAGGGCCTGAGCGTCGAAAATCATTTCTGCGTTCCTTCTAGGAGGGTTTGCTGGGTTTCGGCCTGTCAGCCGGATTAGCGTGCCGCCTTGACGAGTTCCCATGCGGCAGCCAGGGACATGCCCTGGTTGTCCATGAGCCACTTGACCGGGGCGACCGAGTTGCCGGCCTCTGCGTAGGCGCGGCGGGCGCCTTCAGGGAGCGGGCAATCCGCTGCAACTCGTTTGCCCTGGCAGCGTACCGAACCGTCGAGGAGCCGCCAACACTTGACGAGGCGGTCATCGAGGATGACCTTGGAGCCGGGCGGAAGTCTCTGCATTTGTTTCTGTCCTTCTAGGAGGGTTTTCGGAAGACCGCTTTGCGGCCGCAGGGCGGATTAGTCCCTACCCCATGAGTGTCGCATGTTTTCCGGGCGTTGTCAAGGGGGCTCGTTAACTTTCTTTTCAGTTGCTGTTTCAAAGTGCTTGTAGATTTTCTCCCTTGCTTCATCGAGCTTTTTAAGTAGAGGGTTGCCTGGCAGAAGACCTATTGCTAGGTCTGACATCAATTCGAGTCGGGCGATAGCTTCTGCTCTGTTTATGGTGTCCCAGCCATTATTCAGGAGGGCAGCTAACATTTTCTGTTTATAACTTCGCTTCATGGCTTGAGGTCCTCAAAGATATCTTGTGGACGCAGCGTACCTGTTTCTACGCGCCTGTGATAATCGGCAACGTCGAACTTGTCAAGCCTAATGGCACAGGCTTGCCATGCTGCATCTACGTCGATTGATGGCTCGGCTTCGATAATACCTGCAGCGCACATCATGTCGTGCAGAGGGTCCTTCGAGATAGTGAGCGTACAAGTACCGTCCTTGTGTTTGTCAAGCGTGGAGGTCATGCGGAGGAGCGGCCAAATGCCTGATGAAACGTTGGACATCTCAAAGAGAGTCTTGTCGGCATGCCGGGCCTGGGACAGCAAGAGGCGGAGCCGGATAGCAATCTTCATGTTGTCAAGCTGAAACTCGATCGGGTCGCGCAGTGCGTCATACCAGGTTTTGATATAACGCTTATCGGGTGGGGGCGGCTTGCGATTACGCTTGGTGGGCATGGCGAGGGCCTCGCGTGATGGGATCGCGGGGTAGAGTATGACAGAACTGCGGGCAATTGTCAAGCAGTATCGTGGGGTATCGTATTGGCACTATGGTCTTATGCTCGTAAGGTTTTTCAGAGGGCGTCCACCGGCCGCTCTTAATATATAGTAGTTATTTTTTTTTTGAACTAACTCAAGACACACCTGCCCTGCGACAATAGTTACGAGCATAAGACCGTAATGCCGTAACCAATAACATGATACCCCAACTTTACCTGGTTAACTACCCCAACCACCTCAGCCGCCCCAGCGATCTTAGCGCCCCTTGAAAAACGATAGTCCTGATCTTAGCTCCGCCCTCCGGGCGGACAAGCGAAAACGGCCGCCTTTCGGCGGCCGTCCTTCATCGGTTCAAGGCGTAGTAGAAGAGCACCATGACGGCGCCTGCGATTGCCCAGGTGACGAAGATCACGACACCTGGCCGTCCAAGAAGTCTCGGAACCAGATCGGCCCGACAGGGAGAGATCCGGCCCGGGTGAAGCCCTTCCGCAAGGAGCCATGCGAGCCGAGATAGAACTTGAACTCCCAACTCGGGTGTTCCATGACGACCGCGCCGCGCGCGAGTCGCTTTGTTATTTTCCACCCGCGCGCTTCGAGTGCGCGGCCATATGTTTCTTGCTGCGTGAGTGACATTGAACGTTCCTTCTAGGTGAACGGTACCTTGAACGGTACCCGGAACCGGCACCCTGAAGGGTGCCGGAACCGGCTGCCGTTCCTACTCGGCCGCTTCCGCGATGACTTCGGCCGCCTGGCCGATGAAATCCAGTCGCGTCTTGACGTTCGAGTCGATCTTCGCCGAGAGCGCGCGATAGTCCTTCATGGAAAGCTTGCCCTTCAGGACCTGCTGAGCCTCGGTTCCGTTGAGGCCCTTCAACTCGGTCTTGATGGCCGAGCCCTTCATCTTCAGGTTATGCGTCATATAGGCGATGACGCAATCCAGGCGGTATTCCTCCGCCGGAGTCAGGCGGGCGGTGTGGGAACCGATCGCGCTGCGCATCCAATCGTAGATGCGCTCGTGCAGCTTTTCCTGCTGCGCGCGCTTGTACTCGGGCGAAGCCGGATTACCGTCCTCGTCTTTCGCGATTGCACCCTTGTCGGTATACTTCTGGTGCAGCCCGTGATAGAGCCCGCGAACGATCATCGAGTCATCGCACTTAGTCAAATCAACTCGGAACGTCGCGCCCGTGGAAGCCGGAGTCACGTCGATGAAATCCGGCAAATTAAACGTCGGCATTTGGGGAACCTTTGCGTGAAAGTTTTTCCCACGCGCGGCACAATGCCCGCATGGGCCTTTGTACCTATTACCAAACCCGACCGATGTTGGTCCCGACGGTTTCCCGGGAGTCCGTCGCCGTTAGGCGCGGGCCAGGAAGAGTCCCCACCCACGCGGGGGGGATTTTCGGGCGAGGCCCGCGGGGTTCGCGGCGGGCCGTTTCAACAAGGTCATAATACACGCTTCGGCAAAGGGAAGCTGTGTTTGTTGAGCATGGCAGCTATGCGCTATGGGGTAGTCTACACCAAAGCGGCTCGTAGGAAGACTTTCCTTGACAAGTGCTATTCTCGCAGGTCTGGTATGTAGGAACTGCATAGGATGAGGCCTACGGAATAGGACTCTTCCTACGCGTGGGCTGCATGGCAGGCATGCAGTCTTTGCACTTGCGCCGAGGCGGCGGAAGTGGTATACTCCCCCCATAGCCAGGGACTAGAACGACGGGCCATAAGCCGTGAAAGTTTCTCCGCAGTTTAGAAAGTACCCCAACCTAACCCCATTCTCTCTATCGTACTCTTTACGCTCCTCCAACAATCGGCAGCGCGAAGCGCTCGCGGAACCTGCTATGGTAAACTTTACAACCTCATAACAATCGGCACAGTTCGATTGACTTTTGATGCGAGCCTGGTAGAATACCATATGGGCACCCGGCAAGCCGGGAAATGAGTGTGGAAATGGGCAATGACGCAGCGAAGCTCGCCCCGATGCGGCCCGGCCCGCAGATAGAGGTGACGCTAGGCCCTGGTGGGCTGATCAGCGGAGGCATGACTAACGAGCCTTCCTTCCGGCATGCCGGCATCGCGGCCGCTGAAGATACTGTGTTCGAGGGGGCCACGCCCCACGGGGATGACGTTTCCGTAGAGGATGTGAGGGAACTGACTGAGGAAGAGGTGGTGAATGCGCCCGGCCCGCATGAGAAGAACAGCGGATCGACTGGCCCGGCAATCAGAGCACTTAGATATCAGCACCATGAAATTGCTCGACTGCTTGCAGCAGGTACAAAGCCTTCGGAGATCGCCCGCATCCTCGACGTCACAGTCCCGACAATCGCCCGGCTCATCGCCACCCCGCAGTTTCAAGATCTGCTGCATGGATATACCACTGCCAGAGACCACGCCGCGATTGACATTGGAGTACGTCTCAAAGTCGCCGGCGCAATCGCGCTCGACAAGCTCACAGAGAAGCTCGAAGGGACGCCGGGCGTAGCGATGCCGGCAGACTGGCTGACCAAGACTGCCCTTGGCCTAGTAGATCGGGCCGGACATGCGCCTGTGCAGAGGACCTTCCATGCCTCAGTCAACACCGCAATCAGCCCTGCAGACATTCGAGCAATGCGGATGGAGCGGGCCGCGCGTACAGTCGTGTTGGCTCCGCATACCGGACCGGATGGCTCCCTCAAGGCCGATCATCGGCCGGATGACTCCTTCTCAGGCCCGAGGCTTGAGGCACGAGAGGAAGGTCTGGGAGTATCTGTGCAGGATACAGCCGACGCTATGGCCCGAGATGATGCTGCTGCGCAACCCGTGGTTCCAGAACCTTAGGTTCCCGCCGTTACCGGCTGACAGGCCGAGAGCAGCAGAAACCCAGCCAGAGGAGTTGAAAGATGCCCTTTCCGAAGAAGGCGAGCCGGTCGGGCGGAGGCCCGAAGCGGACGACGAAGCGGGTCGCACCTTCGGCCCCGATGCCGGTTCCAGTGGGCGGCCCACCGATCCCGCCGCTGGACCCGAGTATGGTGCCGGTACCGGGGGTAGCGCCGGTCGGCCCGCCTCCTGGCCCGCCGATGCCAGGGATGCCAGGGATGCCGGTCGGCCGAGCGATCAAGGGCCTTCGGTAGAAAAGGCGCACCCAACGCGGAGCTTGGACGATGCCGAGCAAGCCCGAACTGGAAAACCTCCTAACCGAAGTCTCAGCTCTCAAGCCGACGAACCAGAAAGCCTTTCTACGTCAACAGGAGCTTATCCGCGCGGTACGTCTACAACTGGGCTTGCCGGCCGGTCAAGCTCCGGGCCGGGTGCGGACGGTCGTTCCACAGGCGAAGCCAAGGAGTTGAGAGATGCCGCTCAAGAAATCTCCCTCGAAGAAAGCAGTCAGCGAGAACATCCGGACAGAAATCAAGGCCGGCAAGCCGCAGAAGCAGGCCGTCGCGATCGCGTTGGAAACTCAGCGGAGAGCGGGTGGTGGGAAGCAGCGGCCAAGGGGGCGGTGATCGGCCCGAGGGCAAGCCCGGACCTGGTAGGGATATGCCGGGACTGGGGCCTGATCGTGGAGGCGAAGCTGTCAGTCACCCCGCAGGCTGAGGAACAGCTGAAGCGGTACAAAGAAATTTGTGACAACGTCTGGCCTGGCCGGCGCTGGGTGCTAGTCCAGGCAGCAAGGAACTGGCGGGCGGGCGTGCCCTACTGGGTGGTCGGTCCGGGCAGTTGGGAAAGAGCGAGTAGGATGGTGGCCTGGCATTTCCAGGCAGCGTAAACAAGGAGCTGAAGAATGAAGCCAATGATCTGTATGGTGATCCCACTCGGCGAAGCCCCTGGATACCCGGACCAGGGACTTCCTGGTGGCCCGCCAGGCATCTGGCCGTCGCCAGGGCACCCGGCTCACCCGATCGCACCAGGCGGCCAGCCCCCTGGTATTTGGCCAAGTCCTGGGCACCCGGATCAGGGTCTTCCGCCTGGTGCAGGCCATCCGTCGCATCCGATCGCTCTGCCCCCGATGCCTGTGCATCCCGAGCATCCGATTGCGGGGGTAGGCGGAACGCCAGAGCACCCGATCTATACGCCGCCGCAGCCCGGGCACCCAAGCAATCCGATCTACATTCCTGGATCGCCAGAGCACCCGATCGCGCTGCCGCCCGGCACAGTGTGGCCGCCGCTCCCGCCTGACGGCGGCTCGGGCGTGGTGGTCGTGCTTGCGTGGGTACCAGGTGTCGGCTACCGCTGGGTGGTGATCGATACCTCGCAGCAGCCGGACCAGGGCCTGCCGGGAGCGCCGCCAGCGCCGGATCAGGGACTTCCGCAGCCGCAGCCACCGACTGCACAGCCGAGGCGCCGGTAAGTCCGCCCGAAGGGCGTGCGATAGGCACGCGAGTGAACGTAAAAGGAGATGTAGAATGAAGAGGCTTCTGTTTGGTGCGATTGCTGCACTTGGACTGGTGCTTGGCCAGCCAGCTGTAGCCGACCCGATCATCACGTTCGGTCAGACGGCCAACGTCAACACTATCACCGGCACGGCGTCCGCCAGCGGCACCGTCTGGGGCAACGACAACATCGCTGTTTCGATCAGCCAGATCGCGGCCGGCGTCGTTACTCCAGTCGCGGCCTTTCTCGACGTGCATGCTACGTCGATCAGCGGTGCTGTGTCGGTCGGCGGGGCTATCGTTCAGCACTTTTCGGGTTCGTTCTCGATCAACAGCCTTGCCAACAACACCGGCACTAATTACCTCAGCGGCCTGTTTTCGGACGCGGCGATCACCGCGAACGGAGCCAGTGCCATTGCGGTGTTCGCTCCTACGGCCAGCTTCGTTTCGGACGTCATCACTACGCTGGGCCTGCCTCGTGCCATCGCGTTCTCGTTCAGCAACGTGACGCCGCCGGTCAGCCTGGCGGCCTGCACGACTTGCGACGGCGGCGGAGCGGGGCAGACCATCGCCTCGTTCACGGCAGCTGTGGCCGGCGTCGCGTCGGCTGAGGTGCCGGAGCCAGCAACACTCGCCCTGTTTGGCGGCTCGCTGCTCGGCCTCGGTATCCTGCGCCGGCGGAAGAAGGAGGATCAACTCGCGGCCTAAGCACCGCGTGTAGAGATTCGTAAACAAAGGGAGCGGCCATAGAGCCGCTCCCACTTTTACCCTCACCTCCGGTTTCTCTAGAGGAGGTGAACATGGCAGAGACTACTGTACCGCCCCGGCCCGGCCAGCCCGGCTCACCGGCTCCGGCCCAGCCACGACAAGGCCCGCAGACCAGTTCCAGCCCGCTGATCAATCGCGGCCCGCTGGAGCCACAGCGCGCAGCGGGGTACGACCCGGAAACGGGAACGTATCTGGAACCGGAGCAGCCGGAAGATATTCTGGAGGCCCGGAAGCGCGTTGCGGAGTGGGACTGGTCGAAGGAGCCACGCGACTGGTCTAGCGTCCCGACGTACTTTACGCCGGAGGCGCCACCTCCGGAGCCGCGTGTAGGCGGCTACACATCGAAGTCGGGAGAAACGATCACTTTCGCTGGCACGACGGATGAGACTCGGGCACTGGCAGCACTGAAAGTGCTGAAGAATATGGGCTATACGGAGGACCCGGCGGATCTGCCAATCCCACCACCAGCCGGCACGTCGGCGACTTCGCTTCAGGCAGGGATGACGACGAACCGGGCCACTGGCGTGCGGAGTGGTCCGTAGGCATGGGCGGAGGTTTACCTGGGCTTGGGGGGCCGACTGCCCCCCAAGTTCCGCTGGACCAGCTACTCGCTGGTCTGGTGACAGCTCCACCGGCCGTTACGGCTCCACAAGTGTTCTCGGGCGGTGACCCGAACACCTCGATGCAGATAGCTAACCAGGTGACGCAGCCGCCTGGACCGCCTGGGCCACCGACCGGCCCGACGATGCAGGCTGGAGGCCCGGCACCGGGAGCACCGGCTGCACCGCAAGCACCTGGCGCACCGTTGCCTCCGCAGGCGAGCATGCCGGATCACATGCAGCCCTCGAGATTCACCTTTGGCGCGCATCAGCTGCAGCCAGCGCTAGCCGGGCTTGGCGCGAAACAATTCACTCCGCCGATCCAGCCGACGCCGTTCGGGATGTAGCTACAGCAACTACACCCCCGAGGGGGCCCCAATTTTATGAGTGCTAAGATTTACGTCCCTGTAGAACATTTAGCGGGCTTGGAAGTGAAGGACCGTGTGCAGCGGTGCTTCGAGGACCCGGTCCTTTTCTGCCGGTACTACCTCGAGCATATGTTCCCTCTGCCTATGCCAGCGGTTCACCGGGGGCTCTTAGCGATTTTAACGCGGCAGACTCGGTTCCTCGAGGTCTACGGGGAAATCGACTGGATCTGTGATAACTTTGTGATGGAGAGGGACGGCAAAACCTATCGGATCTTTGAGAGGGGTGAGGACTATGTGCTACGCATGTACCTTGGGACTCATACCCTTGTGCTTATGCCAAGAGGCTTCTCTAAAACTACTCTGTGCGGTATTGCTGACTCCCTTTATGATATATGCTATCAGCTTGTCCAGCTTTCCGCGTATGTCAGCCACGCCGCCCCACACGCAGAAACACAGCTTGAGAATGTTAAAAGAGAACTCGAGGCGAATACTCGCATCCTCCACGACTTCGGCATCCTTAAGCCAGAGCGTAGCACCGGGAAGCATTGGTCTGTTGACATCTTTGAAACCACGAACTCCTGTGCTATGGTCGCGAGAGGTGCGGGAGCGCAGATCAGAGGTCTTAACCTTCAAGGAATACGACCACAGAAAGTGAAAGTGGATGACGTAGAGGACAGGGAGAGCGTTTCTACAGAGGAACAGCGGAAGAAAATGAGGGTCTGGGGCTATGGAGATCTGCTGCCATGCCTCCCAGCGCTGGATCCTTTAGCTGCTATGGTGGTTATTGGCACTGTTTTGCACCCAGCCAGTCTTTTAATGACCTGGGCGAACGACCCGAAATTCAGTGTGATAAGGTTTGGGGCCCTGGATCGGGCTGGGAAGCCGATCTGGCCCGAGAATATGTCGGTAGAACGGCTCGAAGCGGAGAAGCGAAGCTTCACTCGGGCCGGAGAGCTGTCCACATTCTACTTAGAATATCATAATCAGGTCCGAGCAGAGGAAACTCAGATCTTCCAGCAGCGGTTTTTCCGCTACGGGCCGCCCACGCCGGAAGATGGCTCCCTGATCTGGGCAGTTTACTGTGATCCGGCGATCTCTGAGGCGAAACGCGCTGACAGTTCGGTGGTCTATGCCGTTGGAATGTCCCTCAAGACAGGAAGACTCTTCGTTCCGGCCCCCTGGGCGCAACGAGGAGCGAAGCCAAGAGATATCATCGACGCATTCTTCAATTATAGCAAGCGTTACGGTGCAACTCATCACGGAGTGGAGGCAAATCAGTATCAGGCGGCGTTGGTACACCTCATTAGGGCGGAAATGTTCAAGAAAAAGCACTACTTCGACATTCTACCCATCATACATGGCTCTAAAACATCGAAGTACACGCGGATTAAGGGCGTTTTGCAGCCTCGATACAGCAACGGGTATATCCAGCACTACGTACCGATCCCGGAGCTTGAAAGTCAGCTCCTGGACTTCCCATCAGGGGTGCACGACGATCATCCTGACGGTTTGGCCGGGGCTATCGCGCTCCTCGACCCTGTTGCGGGGGCTGGAGCGGGCAATGAGGACGAAGTTCAAGAAGATCCTGTAGATACAGATGTCTTTAATGAGGGTTGGAGGGTAGCACCATGACAGAACCTAATATTTGGCTGCGTGGGCTGCTCGCAGGCGCGTCACCGGACATTATCCCTGGTACTGGAGGCGGAGCAGCGCCGGGTGGGTTCGCTGGTAATCCACAAGCCTTTGGTCCGTTCATGGGATTGCCGGGAGCAGGTGGCGGGTTCCAGCCTGGAGGCTTTAGTCTCGGTTTGCCGGGCGGCGGATTACAGCCTGGAGGGTTTGTAAGGGGGGAAGATTTGAATGCGAAGATGGCTGCGTATGCTGCTGCGGCCGCAGAGCGGAATGCTGACCGAGGCGCAAGATAGGAGGCTATCATGAGCGGTGGATGGTTTGACTGGCTGCCTGGGTTCTTGGGCGGCGCAGGTGGTGGAGCGGCTATGCCACCAGAGACGTTCGGCCCGAAGGCTCCGATCGATCCGACTGGCGTGATGGGCATGGTGCCTGGAGATCCAACAGGTGGTCCGCCTGTTTCACAGACTTCCATGGCGTTCACGCCCGGGGCGCAGAAGGGCGGCTGGCAGAACCAGCTTGCACAAGCGATGTCGCGCTATCGACAGGCACAGCAGGGCGGGCAGCAGCAACCGCGAAGCCAGCGGATGACCGAGTGGTTTGGACCTCGCCGGATCGGCTGAGGTAAGGAGAGTACGATGGCCGGACCCGGACCCTCAGATAGTACGATTAGCGGGCTAGAGACGACTGAGCCGACGCCTGGGCTCTCGAATGAGCCGAGGAGCGAATGGCCAAAAGCGCCGGACCCGGGTACCAAGCCGATCGACCTTTTGCGGCCTCACTCAGAACTGCACCAGAAGGTGATCGACTATTTGGATCGCCGGCTCGACCTGTCGGAAAGAAAGATGTCCGACTTCTATGCGCGCTGGCGAGTGAACGAAATGAAGCTGCAGGGGTATATTACACTCCCTGACTATGAGAAGCTTCTCAAGGAAATGAACGACAAGGGGAAGGTGCCGCAAGCGACAGCGATGATCATCCCTTACTCTTTCGCGACGCACCAGACGTTCGTCACGTACCTGACGCAAGTTTTCTGCGGCCGGAAGCCGATGTTCCAGATTTCCTCGTACAAGAAGGAGAACATCGAGGCGGCTCAGCGGATCGAGACGCTGACGCAGTACAACGTTGACAAGACTCGAATGATCAAGTGGATTTACCAGCACGTCTCAGATGCCCTGGCCTATGGCGTCGGCGTGCTGCGGAGCCGCTGGGTCCGAGAAGTCGCCCTTCGGACTACGAGAGCGCCTTTGCCGTCTGGCACAGCAGTTGGTATGGCTTCTGGTGGCGCTCCAGTGCCACAGAGGAAGCCGACCATCGTATATGCTGGAAACATGGTGGAGTCGCAAGACCCGTTCATGTTCTTCCCGGACCCTCGCGTCCCGATGACGGAGGTGAACAAGCGCGGAGAATTTGTTTTCTGGCGCTGTTATGAAGGGAAGCACATTCTGAAACAGATGGAAGGAATGGGGCTTCTGAAATGGGTTGAGGCGGCTAACTCGAAAATTCCGACTTCGAAATGGGTAACAGGAGGTGAAGAAAGCGCTCGGTCCCTCGTCGCGGGCGGCCAGGCCCACCCCGGCACCCAGGGGAGCGATGAGGGCCGAGGCGTCACATCGTACTATCAAGTGGATGAGGGGACTGTTACGCTGATCCCGGCAGAGCTAGGGCTCGGCAAAGAGCAGTATCCGGTGAAATTTCTGTTCACGATACTGAACCGCTCACAGATTTGCCGAGCCGAGCCGCTAGAAGCTGACCATGATATGCACCCTGTTTCGGTGACTGAGCCGTTGACGCTTGGCTACGGGTTCGGCCACTGTGGCATGACAGACTACATGGGACCGATCCAGGATGTCATGTCTTGGCTGGTAAACAGCCATATCTTCAACGTCCGGAGCGCTCTCAACAATATGTTCCTGATCGACCCGTTGAGGGTCGAGATGCAGGACGCCAAGAACCCAGAGCCCGGCAAGCTTATTCGTCTGAAGCGGGCTGCCTGGGGCACCGACGTGCGAGAGGCGATGATGCAGCTCCAGGTTGCAGACGTGACCGGCGGGCACTTAAAAGACTCTGAGGCCTTTATTCGGATGGCGCAGTATCTGAGCGGCGCTACGGACAATGTGATGGGCCTGCAGGAGGCGAGCGGCCGGAAAACTGCCACAGAAGTCCGGACGGCAGCTGAAGCTGGCGCTAGCCGGCTCGCTTCGATGGCGAAACTGATTTCTGCACAGAGCCTTGTTGATGTAGCAGAGCAAATGGTGATCAACCAGCAGCAGTATATGGACCCGAAATTCGTACAGCAGGTGCTCGGGAATGACGCTATGCTGCTTGGACAGGGCCAGTTGCTGATGCCGGACATGATTGCAGGAGATTATCAATTTCCTGTGTCGGACGGCACTTTGCCGATTGACCGAGTGGCGTTGTTGGAGGTCTGGAAAGAGATCTTCATGGCGATCGCGCAGTCCCCGCAGCTGAGTGCGACCTTTGATATTGTAAAGATTTTCGAGTACACAGCAGAACTGGGCGGGGCGAGGAATATTGAGGACTTTAAAGTGCAGATGACTCCGGATCAGCAGGTGCTCGCGCAGGCACAGGCAGGAAATGTTGTTCCAGCTGGCATGGCGGCAGGGAAGATGAATGGCGGGGCTCCGCCGGGTGGCGGACAGCCGACTGGGCAGGTGCCCCCGCCGCAGGGCCGGCCGATGCCTGGCGCTCCGATGCCGGCCTGAGAGTTTTCTTGAATTGGGGAAACAGCCGAGGTAGAATGCCATATGAATTTAGAGACCTTTTTAGCGTCAGTTGAAAGCGAAACCAGCGAGCCGCTGGAGAAGCAGGAAAAGATCGCGCTCGGGCGGATGCTTTCCTCAAGCCTGTTCTTGCGGGCCTGTAAGAGCTTCACCGAGCAAGCAGTCAATTCGACTGGGGCTTTTACCAAGCTGGATCTGAACACGCCAGAAGGACTGGCGAAGGCGAAGGATCTACAGCTGCAGGTGAAGGCGACCTTCTTTGTGCTTGAAACCCTCATCATGCAGGCCGAAGTGCCGAAGGAAGAAGATAAATGAGCGGAACAGGAAACCCCGGATCGGGCGCTCCTAGCAGCAGCCCAGCCCCCTCGTCGCCAGCGCCGGCTCCCGCATCGCCTTCACAGGCACCGGCAGCCGCACCATCGACGAGCCCGCCGCCATCAGGCGCCCCTGGTGGTGGTTCTGCTCCTGGCGGGACAGCCCCGTCGGCGCCATCTCGTCAGGAGCAGATGGGCGTTCCGAGTGAGGTTGTCGCTGTTCTCGGATACGATCCGTTTGGGCCGCCAGAGGAAGCTCCCCCGCAGCCTCCGCCGGCCCAGCCGCAGGCTGCTCCTCCGCAGCCGGGTCAGCCGGTTGCACAGCCTGCGGTTCCCGGACAACCTAACGAACTGGAGACTCTACGGCAGCAGCTCGGCCAGATGCGACAGGAGCTGCAACAGTTCCGACAGCCAGCTCAGCCGGCACCGGGCCAGCCCGGACATCCGGCCGGGCCGATCGATCCGGTACCTACGTATCAGTATGAGATCCCAGATCAGGTGCTCTCGCTAATGGCGTCGGAGAACCCGGCCGACCGAAAGCTCGCTCTTGGGAACGTTATGACCGCCGTCTCTCGCTCGGTCCACGGACTGATGCAGAAGGAACTGGCGCAGGTGATCCCTGCGCTGGCCCGGCAGGTGATGACGGAGCATCTTGGGCAGCAGGAGGTCGGCCGGGATTTTTACACCAAGTACGCGGATCTGGACAAGCCGCATTTGCGGCCGCTCATTTACCAGATAGCGGCTGGCTGGGCGCAGCAGAACCCGCAGGCCGGCTGGACGGCTGATACGCGCGATGCGATTGCTCGCATTGTGTATCAGACTTTCAACATGCAGTTCCCGGGCGGCGTACCGCAGGCACAGCCAGCTCCGCCGGCTGCCCCGGTGATGATGCCTACCATGACGAGGCCAGCGGTCTCGCACATGGCGACTGAGCAAGAGGAGATGATGGATCTGTTGCGCTGAGAGTTGGTAAGCGGTCCACGGGGGCGAAAGCCCTGGCGGGGAGAGTCTTCCTCCCGAGCGGCCGGATCGTTATCACTGAAGCGGTTTGGAAAGGAGTAGAAACCGTGAGGAGTACTGGTTATGGCGATCCAGGGACTGCGCGACAGCAATCAGTTTGTCACTGATGCTCGGCCGAAGAATTATCGAGAACTCATTCTTCGACTCTATCCGAACGGCACGGCGCCGCTGACCGCTCTGACGAACGCTATGTCGAGCGACAGCACGGACGATCCCGAGTACGCTTGGTGGGAGAAGGCGCTCCCGAGCCAGCGGCTCGCTTTCAGTGCGGCTATCACGAACGTGGCGACTGCCGTGGTCGTGGCGAGCGGCGCGTTCAACTTCCGTGCGGGGCATGTGCTCCGTGTGGAGGCCTCGAACGAGCTGATGCTCGTGACGGTTGACCCGACTGTCGATACGGGGCTGACGGTGCAGAGAGGGTTTGCCGGAACGGCGGCCGCAGCGGTCGATCCGACAGTCGCTGGTACGAACCCGTTCTTCCACGCGATCGGGAACGTGAACGAAGAAGGTTCTATGCCACCGACTGGGGTCAACTATGACCCCACGAAGAAGTTCAATTACACACAGATTTTCCGGAATACGCTGGAGATGACCCGCACCGCCTCTAAGACGAGGCTGCGGACGGGCGACCAGGTGAAGGAGGCGAAGCGAGAGTGTCTCGAGCTGCATTCCATTGAAATGGAAAAGGGCTTCATCTGGGGCCAGCGGGTCGAGACGACGAAGAACGGCAAGCCGATGCGGATGACCGGCGGGATCATCAGCTTCATCGCGCCAGGTAACATCGTGGACCTCGTTGGCGCGCCGATAGATATGATGACAGTCGAGAACCACATGAAGAACATGTTCACTTGGGGCTCGTCTGAGAAGGTGAGCTTCATGGGGAACACGTCCCTGATGGTTCTCCAGCAGATCATTCGGAAGAACAGCACGTTCAACATTCAGAGCGGGCTTAAAGAGTACGGGATGAACGTCTCCCGGCTCGTGTGCCCGTTCGGCGAGCTGGTCATCAAGACGCACCCACTGTTCAATCAGATGCCCGGCGGCACGACGGCCGGCACGGCCTATCGGTCGGCCGACTCGAGCTGGCTGACGCTCGACATGAAGGAGATCAAGTATCGGTACTTCTCGGGCGATGACACGCGCTACGAGAAGGACCTGCAGCCGAACGGCATGGACGGGATGGAGTCAGGGTACCTGACGGAGTGCGGGCTGGAGATCCATCACCCGCTGACGCACTACCTGATTAAGGGCCTGACGACCCCGGCCAAGGACGCGCCGTAACGAGGTTTGGTGAGGGTAACCTACCGGCCGACCCACCTCCCTGGGTCGGCCGGGCTTTTCCCCATGTTAACCGGGGAAACTACACCATGAGGCTGCAATGCCTACCCTCAGAACCGTCCATGCAACCGTAAGCCGCTGGCTCCGTAGAGGCAACGTTTTTGACGTAGACGTGCCGGATGTAGTGCGGATGGCTGCTCGCTCGATCGAGCGGAATTACACGCTCAAGTACATGGAGACCTATGTCACGTTCACTATCCCGTATGTGGCGATAGAGCCGCGTGCGATCAACTTTCCTGACACGAAGGTAAAAAGGATACAGTCGATCAAGATCATCGGCGCGGATGGTGGGCTCAGTGATTTGAAAGCGATGGATGCGAAGGATCTGAAGCTCGTTGAGACGGGCCAGCCGATGCGATACTGGCTAGACGGAATGGACTATATTTGGTTTGACAGGACGCCGGATGTAGATTACCGGGCGGAAATGGTCTACGACAGGTATACAACCTGGCCGACGAGCGCGGACTCTACGACGGACCCGCCGTTCGACTGGCTGGACTCGAAGAACTGGCTGATAGAGAATGCGGATGACTGCCTGGTAGGACATTCACTTTCGCATATGAAGATCCTTGCACGCTTGCCGATGGACATGAGGCAGAGTATTGATGATTTGGTGAGCCGGTCTATGGGCGAACTGCTCCGCGCGGATCAGGAGCTGCGACAGGAGAATACATCTGAGGTGATGAACTATGGAAAGGTTTACTGATGAACCAGTTCTCACCTAGAGCGTTTGTTGCACCCCGCGCTGGTACGCCGGGCGGCGGTGTGCCAGTTACGCCGGGCGTTGGCGCTACCATCGCTACAGACAAAGTCGGTGATGTAGACGTTCAGGTAATCAAGCTGGGGATCGGCGGGGCCGGCGCGGCAGACATGCTCGATTACGGGCAGCAGCCGGCCGCGAAGTCGCTCCCAGTCGTGCTCGCGAGCGATCAGGGCAACATCAGTGTTACTGTGCCGCCCGGCGGGGCGACTGAGGCGACGCTCGCGCTTGTTGCGAAAGAGGCAACGACAGCGAAGGATGCGACTGTTGGACAGGTCGTTTCTGGTGTTGGCCTCGTAGCGGATGCGCCGCCGGCCACAGACACAGCCTCCAGCTCACTGATCGGCCAGCTTAAACGCCTTCTCCAGCGCTTCACGACGCTCCTTGCGGTCTTTCCAGCGACGCTAGCGACGAATGTCGGCGCGGCGAATGCTTCGACGCTAAGGGTTGCTCTGGCGGCCGGCTCAACAGTCGGCATCGGCGCGGCACCAGCGACTTCAACCGTAACTAGCGTGGCTGCGGCTATAGCGAGTACACAGCTGCTTGCGGCGAACGCTGCTCGCGTAGGTGCGAGCATTTACAACGATAGTGCCGCTGAAATGTACCTGAAGCATGGCGCGGGAGCCTCGAACGTTAGCTTTAGTGTTGACATGCTGCCTGGCTCTTACTACGAGATCCCCTTCGGCTATACAGGAGTGATACATGGCATCTGGGCTTCAGCTACTGGATCGGCAAGGGTGACTGAGTTTACGCCGTAATGCCTTATTTTCCATCAGCGCCGGGCGGGAGCATTCTGCTTCCGAATACGATAGATAACGCGATACTGACAGATATGCCAGATGGCACCGTGAAGGGTCGTGCGTTAGGTGCTGGCGTTGGTGATCCACAGGATTTGACACTGGCACAGCTACGTGCGCTGCTTGGGAACCCGGTATTTACACAGTGTCAGCTCGGTTTTGTAAGCTCATCAATTATTCGTCTTATTCGTTATGGTGGGTGCCAACTAACTATAGATAATGTACCACAGATAATTCCAGCTGCAGGCGTTGATCTTGCAGCAACTGGGCTAACGGCTAATGTAGTCTATTATATTTACGCCTACATGAATGCAGGCGTTATGACGCTGTTGCCATCAAGCACGGTGCCAGTGGCCGATGCCCGCAACGGTGTGCAAGTTATGACTGGCGATGTGACGCGCACGCTTGTCGGCATGGCAGTTCCTGATACGGGACCAGTCTGGGCAGTTACACAACAGAAATACTGGGTTATAAGCTATTATAATCGCATACCGAAGCACCTCAGACTCGATATTTCGGGACTGTCGACAGCAAGTACTTCGTTAGTACAGCTCAGTGGATTTGCGTATTTTCTGCATTGGGGCGGCGTTGTTGCTCCGCAATATCTTGGTAGTACGGTGCAGTCTGTAGCAGCAAGTGCATGGCATTCGAGTGGTGTAAGAGTTAACGGTAGTGGCGGCTTTGAGTTTAGTACATATGTACAGCCTACTGGTGCTATGGTGAATACATCGGGAGGTGCATCGTTTGCCGTTAACGCAGGAGCTAGTAACCTTGCGTTTTGGGCGATGGTAGGCGTTGGCACTGGCTCATGGACAGGCATCATCACCATGCCACTTGAAGTATGAGTTAAAAATGCCCCTCTATCCCCAAGGCGGCGGGCTCTATCCGAATAGCATTGACAACGTGCTGCTGATGGATATGGCAGACAGCACAGTTAAGGGGCGAGCTAAGGGCGCCGGACTGGGCGATCCGCAGGACCTGACGGCAGCGCAGCTGAGCCTGCTGCTGGGCGGGCCGAATTTCAGGAACATCCTCGGTCGCAACGGCGGCTTTGAGGTGTGGCAGCGCGGTGCGGGTGGGAGCGCGAGTTTCAACTTCACGAACGGTGGACAGTACATTGCAGACGGCTGGTATCTTGCTGTTCCACCGAATTGCCAGACGCAGGTTTCGCAGGGTGCTGGCTTAACGACTGGATCACGCTATATGGCGTATATCCAGCGCATGGCCGGGCAGACCGGCGCCGCTCAATGCCTGCTCGAGTTTCCTCTCGATTTGGATGAAGTAGCGCTGCTGCGCGGCAGCATCGTCACGGTGTCGTTCTCTGCGTATTGCGCGGCCGACTGGTCACCGGCTGGTCGTAATTTGACGTGCTACCTGATCACCGGCACCGGAGCGAACGCTGCCCGGCTCGCCGGCATGACGGGCAACGTCACTGTTATCACTGGAGTGGCACCGCTTCTGGTCAACACCTTGCAGCGCCTCGCGTTCACGTCAAGCATCGTGGTGCCGGCGAATGCGACACAGGCTTCGGTGGCGTTTTCATGGACGCCGACTGGCACAGCTGCTGCGAACGATGCGTGGCTGATTGACGACGCGCAGCTTGAAATCGGCAGCATCGCGACGCCGTTCGAGCGGCGGTTCTTCGAGAGTGAGTTGCTAGCGTGCAGGCGGCATTTTCATAAGTCATTTCAGTACGCAACGGCGCCGGCCGCCAACGTGGATGGCGCATCTGCGGTTTCTTCCCCGCAGACGGCCGGCGCACTCCTGGGGAATTATCCCGCTTCGATCCCGTTTCCTGTTGCGATGCGTGCCACGCCAGCTATTGCGTTCTTCAATCCTGGTGCTGCCGGCGCACAAGCGCGCAACTACGGTACTAATACCGATTGTTCAGCTACTGCAACGTGGACAGTTGGAATGGATCGTTTTGCATATAGCGTAACGACGCCGGCAGGATCGTCGGCGGGGCAACCTATTCTCGTTCACTACACGGCAGACGCAGGTATCTGATGCCGTATTATCCGCAATCCCCCGGCTTCTATCCTCCGCTGAACAGCGTGACGGACGCGCAGCTGGTCGATATGCCGGACGGCACAGTGAAAGGCCGGGCACTGGGCGCTGGGCTGGGCGATCCGACGAACCTGACGCCGGCGCAGCTGCAAGCGCTGATCAGTCCAGTCGGCAATTCGATGCTGGCAACGATGCCGGATGCGACGCTAAAGGGCCGCGCGCTTGGTGCTGGTGTCGGCGTGCCGACTGACCTGACGATTACACAGTTACAGGCGCTGCTGGGAAATCCAACGTATACACAGTGCCGGCTAGTCTATATCAGTTCTAGTACGATGCGGCTGATACGCTTCGGTGGCAAGTTCCTGACGATTGACGACACACCGCGGCTTATTCCAACAGCGGGTGTCGATCTTGTAGTTATCGCTACATTCGTCGGTGCCAACCCGCTATACGTCTATGCGCGCATCACCGGCAGCACGATGACCCTGCAAGGGGCGGGTGAAGCTGCGGTTGTCGATCCGCGTAACGGCATGATGGTGCATCCCAGCGATCCGTCGATCTCGCTTGTCGGCATGGCGTATGTCTACGCCGGGCCGACGCTGACCGAGGACGGTGCTAATCAGGCTGTGTCTAGTTACTACAACCGTATGCCGCGCAGCTATGGCTATCAGCAGCAGAATACGACGACCTCAACAGGAATGGTGCCGCTGCACAATCCGATCAAGCTCTTGCTCTGGGGTGACAGCTCATTCCGATTTGAGACAGCCGGCTACACGCAATTGAGCGGAGTAAGTTCCTTGATCTCGCAACTTCTGATGGATGGCGGCGGCTTCGGCCCGGCTCAGGTGACATACTTCCCCGTAGCCAACGGGCAAAATCCAATAGCGCTTGTATTCGCTGGTTGGGGTTCGGCTGGTCTGCATTCCTTCCAGCTTGGTGGTTACGTCAATGGATTTACTGGCACGTGGACTGCAACGAGTTATGGCACTGTTAACGGGTAGGAGTTGATGGAAGAGCGCTTGCGCGCGTTAGAGATACAGGTTACGTCGCTGAGAGGTGACCTGACGGCGCATGAGAAGTTCTGTGATGCTCGCTGGCGTGTCATGTGGAAGCTGGTTACGCTTATAAGTGGGATCGTAGGGATTGTAGCGGCAGTAGCTGTAGAGCTTTTATGGAGGGCAACATGAGTATCGGCTTTCTTTTCTGGCTGCTGATGATCCTCTGGCTTTTCTACGGCGTATACGCGTACAGAGGGCAATACGCTGTACCGCTTGTTTGGGGAGGGAACCTGTTGTTTTTCATCCTACTGTTCCTGCTCGGCTGGCGCGTATTTGGTTGGCCGATTGTTGGCTGAATGGCCGGCCTGATATTCTTTTGGCAAGGCGGTGCGTGCACTAAGTATGAGAACGTGGTGCCGTTGCCGGCCTTCGTCTCATACGGAGATGTACAGCCAGTTAGTGAAATCGCCTTTTCAAACGTGCTTAACATGGACATACAGCACTTTGCCGAACAGCAGCCGTTAGCAGCTGTGGCCTACAGTAATCGCACAGGCGGCACTATGCTGTATGCGCGCCGCATACGAGAGCCGGACTGCAAACATGAGTGAGAAAATTTTTGAGACGACGCCGGTCTTGATTTCCTCTGGCCTCGGGCCAGGGATCGGCCGGCTGACCACGCCGCTCTGGGAGCAGGCGGACAACATCTACTTTGACACCTTTGCGGCCCGCTCAAACAAAGGGCAGCAGGCGCTTACTTGGACGGCCCTGACATTCGATCAGCACCCCGGCACTTTTGATGCGGCTACGAATACCTTTGATACGGCAGCGACAGGGTTTGCCGGCATCATGCAGGTGCCAGAGATACCGAATGGGCTCTTTCAGCAAAGGCTCTTGAACGGGAACCGCGCGGTTTTCTGTGGGACGCATAACGGGCTATGGATGTCTCCAGGCGATCAAAATTTCATCGATGTAAGCAAGGCGGGCCGTTACACGGCTATGATTGATGGTGTAGGAAGCCGCTTGGCAACTCGCTGGTCTGCGATGCAGCATGGAGACTGGTGCATCTTTACGAACGGCCGAGAGCCGGTACAGATTTACAAGCCGCCCGGGCCGACCTTCGTGGACTTGGCCGGTACGAGCGGCCTTTTCAACTGGTGCCAGTTAGTCGGTAAGCTCGGCCCGCACTATCTTTATATGAATACTGATAATGACCCGAGGGAGGTCCGATGGAGCGCGGATGGGAACCCAGAAGCTCTAGATCCGTATGTGTACGTGAATGCAGGGCGTTTGCTGTTGAGCGAGCTAGCGACTGCAGTGATCGCTGCTGTGCCGCTGGGACGCGGTCTCGCTGCATATTCGCGCTCGAATATGCAAATGCTAAATTATATCGGCTCCTGGGGAGCGATTGGCGCGTCTACAACAGCGTTGGTGGGCGTAGGGGCAGTTAGTAAGCAGTCGATCGTGCCAGTCGGCTCGCTCAATTACGGGTTGCAGAAGAGCGGAATTTTTAAGACTGACGGCGTGAGCGTGCAGCTGGTTTCGGACCCTGCCCTTGGAACGTGGATGGAGCGGAACGTTAACTGGGACCAGGGATCAAAGATTGCAGGCCGGTACAACCCTGGAACACATAAAATCACTTGGTCGTTCCCGATGGTTGGCTCGACAGAGAATAACAGGACGATAGTCTACGACACGGAAGCAAGTACTTTCTCCTTTGAAACGGTGGACTTCGTTTTCCAGGTCGGTCTGATACCAGATGTGTTTATTGACCCGCTGGTGGCCCGGTATAACGGCGTGATTAGCTATGCGGATAAGGGGAACTCGTTTAATGGTGGCTCGGTGAACCGAATTTTGCGGACGAAGCCGCATGATTTTGGAAAGCGAGATAAGTGGAAGGTCCTGGACATGGTTCAGGTTGAAATGACGATCAATTCTGGCCCTGGGCCGCTGCTTCGCATTGGGCAGCATTTCGCACCAGAAGATCCAACTTCGGCTGTAGAGTGGCGCGGGCCGTTCGTGCTGCAGAAAGACCTGGCGCAGTACTATGTTGAGGCGGAAGGAATGATGCTGGAGTTCGAGCTGACGAGCAATGGCGTGAATGATGACTGGGAGCTGAATGGACTGAAGTTCTTCGGTATCCTGGAGGATGGGAGCGGAATATGACCCAGCACGACTTTGAGTTCGCAGACCAGCTCTTTCCAGCTATGCGGACGGATATGAACAATGCGCTGATTGCGCTGTCTACGAGGCAGGCTGGGACAGGTGCGCCGGCACTGGTTGCCGCTGCCCGGCCGAACCGGCTGTATGTAGATATTACGAGGAAGCAAGTTCTTATAAGGGACAATGCTGATACGACTGATTTTGTTTGGGACTCCTGGGGGCAGGATCGGCTTCGTTACGTGTATGATGCAGATTTGACATTTCTGCCTGAAGATGTAAACAGATTACTTGTTATGAACGGGCCGAACGCGAGGAATGCCCTTCTACAACCACCAGTCGGGAATTTTGCACCGAGCTGGAATGCGGAGCTTTTTAACCTGGGTACAAACTATATATATTTATACCCTCCGAATGGGTATACAGTGAATGGTTCCTCGACAGCCTTAACACTGGAACCAAAGCAGGGTATGCGTATCTTCTCTTCGCAGAACCAATACCTCTGTTCTGTGACTGGACAAGGCACTGTAACGCAAGCACAGTTAAGTGCTGCTATAGCCGCGAACACCGTACCGACTGGCTCAGTAATGGGGTATCAGCACTATAATAACATTCCTGCAGGATGGGTCCGGCTGGTTGGCAATTCGATAGGAAATGCGAGTTCAGGAGCGACTGAGCGAGCGAATGCGGATACTTGGCCGCTCTACAACATTCTCTGGCAGTACATGGCAGATGCACAGCTGCCAGTAGCGGGCGGGCGCGGCCCGAGTCCGGACTATGATTTTAACAGAAATGCTTACATGATACTTCCAGACATGCGAGGGCGAACGCTGTTCGGTGCTGACCTTGGGATGGGCCGGCTGACTGGTGCAGCGCCTGGTGGGCTATCAGGGCAAGTGAACGGTGCAGCGGGTGGAGAGCAGATGCACACGCTGACGGCCTCTGAAATTCCGCCGCACCAGCACTTGTACGGACAGGCCTCTCCGTATGGAGTGAACTATGAGGGCGGCCCGTATGCTGGCAACAACTATCAGAACTTGAATGCGTACACGGATGGAGGCTCTGGGGTCTATGGCTACGCCCATAACACAGTGCCGCCTGGCGTTGCAATGGGCTGTTGGATTATGAAGCTGTAAAATGGACCTGAAAGTACAATTTCCAGACCCGGCCGGCGCGACAGACTGGCAGGAATGGGCACGCCGGCTCGTAGAGACGCTTTCTCGGATGATCACTCCGACGCCGCAGGATCAGTATCCGATCGTCGTGCTGAGGGATAAGAAGGCGGTCGGAACGCCGGGTGGTGCATCGGTCGCTGGCTGGAACACACGCACGCTGAATGTAGAGTACGACCCGGTAGGTATCTGTTTGTTGATGCCAGACGGTACGTTTACGCTAGTAAAAGGGCGGTACCTGATACGTATCAGTGTGCCGGCTTATAACGCTGGAGCACATCAAGCACTGCTTAGAGACCTTTCGTTTGGCACAGCTGATATATTGGGTACGTCAGAATATGCTATAGGAAGTGTACAAACACGCTCCTGGATTGTTGCAGTAATTGAACCGAAGGCAGCTACAAATTATAAGCTGCTTCACTTTACTGGCAGCGCAGTTGCGCCGAATGGGCTTGGTGTAGCGATAAGCGTGAGTGATGAAATCTATACACAGGTGGAACTGTGGGGACTACAGTAGCATTCGTCAACCCTGAAGGCGGCCCGCTCCCTGCTGGTCAGTACTGGTGTGGAGTTAAGTCCGAAGACGTTGATAGTATCTGGCCAGCGATTGAGGATTTGGTCGAACGGCTGGTTGCACAGAGCGATGGAGAGTATACTGCAGATGACCTACGGCTGTTTTGCAAGAGAACCGATGCGGCCGGCGGACAGCTATGGCTCTTCGGCGTACCGAGCAGGATCGATATAGTAGTAATCACGAACTTTGAAGATACTGCGCAGTTGAAGTACATGCAGTTGTTCGGGCTGGTGGGCGATGACCTCCCGAAGTACTACCACTACTTTCATGAAGTCTTAGCGCCATATGCTAAGGAACATGGTGCAGTGTTTGTTCAGACCTTTTGTCGTAAAGGGCTGGAGAAGACGCTGAAAGAGTGGAAGAAAAAGTACTCAGTTATGAGGTTCTATCTGTGAGGTCGCGCCCATGATCCACATCCGGTTTATCCAGAACTTCGATCCGTTGACCTATCAACCGCCCGGGTGCTGTTTCATGGGAGGTGGGGGTGGCGCGCCGAGCTATCAGCAGGGGCCGCCCCAGACTACGACTACGAAGGCGGAGCCCTGGGAAGGGCTGGTGCCGTATTTGAAGGACG
>Ga0247664_1000040_pt1 | contig 37937 bp, 51 predicted proteins | sample CNK05_metaG_FD_182715 | JGI IMG/M metagenome (GOLD analysis project Ga0247664, IMG submission 182715) | Soil microbial communities from Purdue University Martell Research Forest, Indiana, United States - CNK05 | ecosystem: Environmental > Terrestrial > Soil > Temperate forest > Bulk soil...
CACAGGGCTGCCTCGGATGGGCCGTGTGGACAGCGAGGCAATCGCCGCTGTCATCAACTCATACGGCTGGGAGAACGCGGTCAAGGGATTGGAGCAGCTGGAAGGCAGCTTCGCCATCGCCGCAATCTCCGAGGATCATCCGGGTGAGTTGCTGCTGGCCAAGGGCGACTGGTCGCCGCTGGTCGTGGCGGTCAGGCCCAGCTTCGTGATGTGGGCCAGCACGGTCGCTGCGCTGAACTACACGTGGAAAACCTGCATCGGCACGGTGCCCACGTGGAAGCACGTCGATCACATGGGCATCGGTGAGTACTACCGCATCACCGCCGATAACCAGATCGAGAAGGGCAAGTTCGAGGCGTACAAGCGGTACCGCACCAGCACGTATCGGTACACGGCTACCGTGGACGACGAGGACTACGACAGTTGGTTCAACCCGGTCGAGCGCCGGGACACGTCCGAGGGCCGCATCTTCGTGTACTACAAGGACGGCCAGCGGTTCGAGTACAACACGGAGACTCAGACGGAGGTGGTGACTGCGGGGGAAGCATGCGACCCACGCGAGCACCCCTTGCGGACGTGGGTTTCTGGCTTGATGGGACGTGGTACCCAGCCACTCGCGCTGGCCGCAGGAGAGAAGCACGTCTGCTACGAGTGCGGATGGGACATTCCTGAGTCCCTGATGAAAGTGGACGAGCACTACTACTGCGACGACTGCCTCGATTGGATCACGTCCTTGGGCGAAGATCCCGACGAGGCCGACAGCACAGAGTTCCCGGTCATCGAGGGTGTGGCGACCGTGGACGAGCGGGAGCAGTCGGATCGTGTCGTAAGCTCGCACGCAGGCGACTCGATTCACGGCATCCCTGGCAGCCGCGTGGTATACAGCACGGACTCGCATGGTGAGGTCGAGGTCAAGACCGACCCGGACGAGTTCGAGCGGTGCCCCGACTGCTTCGACTACTTCCTCATCACCGACATGGTGAAGGACAAGAACGAACTGATCTGCAAGGCGTGTAACGAGATTGCGGGTCAGATGTCCAGCTACGGTGTTTCATGGAGGAGGAACGCATGACGAGAGACAGACAGGCTGCAATCGACCGGGCGGTGGCTGCGTACCGCCGCCTGATCGTCGTCCGTGCCCCCAACACAGCCGCGGAGATGATCGCGGATCTGCTGGAATGGCACAAGCTGTACGTGGACAAGGAGGTTGACGTCGCAGCGTTGCTCGAAACGGCAACACGCAGGGCCGCTGTTGCAGAAGCCGCGCGGGAGTCGGAATCCCGCATGGTTGCTGAGCAGCGGGAAATTCAGGAGCGGGCGGAGGTGGAGTTCGCGGAGGTTCCGATGCCCGCTGATCCCGCAGGAATGACCGACACGCTGAGCCGCATTCTGCGGAACAGCAACACGTGGGAGTCGTACCGTGACCAGCAGCCCCCGATCGTGACATTCGACGAGGTGACTGATGACGTCGAGTTCTGATCCGCGCCCGCAGTCGGGCTTCAGCGTAGGGGATCAGCTGCTCGGCAAGCTGGGCAAGGCAGGTTATGGCGCCCTCCTGGACGCCATGATGAAGCAGACCCGAAAGGAGAAGAAGTAGTGGCAACAATCCCGAATACCCGCCGCAGGTTCGGCGTCGAAATCGAGTGTGTGTTCCCCGATGAGGCAGAGGGAATCAGGGAGGCGTTCGACCGGACGTTCCCTTCGACGGGTAGTTATCGCTCCACACGCACGGCGTGGGGCGTTCACCACGACAGCAGCCTGCCGTATGGCGGGCTGGAGTTCAGCAGCCCCCCGCTCAACCAGCGGGGCGCACAGTCCTTCCGGCATCTGAAGGATGTCATGGACTGGATCAAGGGCAGGGGCGGGTACGTCACCGCCGCCTGCGGCATGCATGTCCACATCGAGGCCAGCGACCTCACGAAGTACGAGCTTGCCCGCATGGCTCGGTCGTGGCACGCCAACCAGCACCACATCAACCAGCTGGTTGACATGTCCCGGCACAACAACGGGTACTGCAACACGCTCTCGAACTACGAGATGGAGGCCATCGAGCGTGACCTCCGCAACCCTGCTATGAACACCCTGAACGGGTACGACCGTGGCGCGTTCAACCTCACGGCGCTGCGTGAGCACGGCACCATCGAGTTCCGGCAGCATCACGGGTGCGTGGACTTCGACGAGGCGGAGGGCTGGATCAGGTTCCTGCTCGGCTTCTTCCGCAACAACATCGAGCGCAAGAACCCCATGCCCCCATACAAGGAACTCAAGACGATCATCAACCGGGCCAAGCCCAGCAAGCGGGTCGTGCCCATCCTGAACATGAAGATCGAGAAGTCCCTGCGTGGCGAGGCCCTGCTTCAGCTGCGCCCGGATGCCCCCGCGTACGACAGCGAGTATGACGAGGGCGACTACGGGTACGACGACGATGACGACTACTACGAGGACGATCCTTGGTAGACCTCGACGAAATCCGGTGGGCTGGTGCGTACTTCAGCGAGCATGGCAGCCTGCTGGGGGGCTACAAGGGCCTCGTGTACTGCGTGATCGGGAAGAAGAACCCCGCACCGCTCATGCGGTTCCTCAACATCGTCAAGGTCGGGCGCGTCATCGGCCCGTACGAATCCAACCGCGGGATGAACTACTTCCGCTGCACCAAGGCGGATGAGGTAGCCGCGCTCAAGGAACAGCTGTGGGTGTGGCTCACCTCGGACAAGCAGAGTGAGTGGGCGGCGCTGGAACAGCTGACCACGACCGACGCTATACTAGGACACTAAGACCCTAGTATCTCTACATCACCGGGTTCGAAGAACCCTAGGTGATGTTGAAAAGCCTTGACATATCTCTACATAGAGAGGGGCTTTTGGTATACAGCGACAGCGGTGCTTCACCCCCTCCGGGGGGTTCGCCCGCAGAGAGGCAGCGATGGACGCAGCAACGAAGGAGTGGCTGGAGCATCTGGAGAAGCTGATACTCGACGCGATCTTCGTGATCCAGCAGGAACACAAGCACAGCCTGACCGAGCGCCTGCTCGGGGCTGCGGTAACGCAGTACAACGACCGAATGGAGAACCTGTAATGCCCAAGAACAAGAAGCTACCCCCGGCTAAGGTGGCCCCGAAGGTCATCAGCCGGGACGTAGAAATACCGGATGGGCCGGGGTGGGACGGTACACCCCATGAGTTCATCACGGTCACGGTGTACGAGGAATACACGCCGGAGATGGGACGCAGGCCAGCCAGCAAGGGCGGCTGGGGGCGATTCAGCGGCGTGGGCAATCAGGGCACAGCTGTACGCGGCGCCCCGGAGCCGGTGTCGTGACCAACGACCAGCTTGAGCAGCTGTACGCGGCGCTGCCCAAGATCCTTCCCAACCACAGCCCGGACGAGCGCAGCGAGGCGTACCTCACGGTGCTCACGATGGACAACATCTCACCCATGCGCAACCCCCTGCCCGCGCTGCTCATGGCGGCGGACAATGCACGCAAGAAGGGGTACAACCGCACGAGGAACGAGGCCCCGGTCAGCCTGGAATGGCTGGCGATGGTGGCCGAGGACGAGGGCTGGGAGGACGACCGTGTGTTCCCGCCCGTGGACTACGAGGACGTGGTGCTGCGCGAAGTCCTCAACAGCACGCTGGAACGGCTCGACGAGAACTCCGCACAGGCATGGATTCTCGTCGAAGGGCGGGGCCTCAGCCCCGCTGACTCGGCGGCGATCCTGGGCAGCGATCCCGAGACAGTGGCAACACTCGTCGAGGGCGTGAATGGCTTGCTTAGGGCATCGCTGGTAAGGAACTTGTAAAGGTTTGTGATGTGCGGGCTGAGATTTGGCTTAACCATCCCAAACGAAAAAGAGTATAGAGAGGATGTTTTTCGATGACCTACCTGCTGTACCATCCCCGCACTCGTCCTGGTGGGCGAGCGATGGCCGAGGCTCTCGGCGTCGAGGCGGGCATCGGGCTGCGCGGTCGGACGCCGACCACGTTGATCCGATGGGGTTCCCAGCGCCCGGTCGAGTACGAACCGGAGCGGGTACTCAACCCTTCCCCCGCGCTCGCGCGAGCGAGTGATAAGCTACGGGCGTTCGAGGCGATGGACTTGGCCGGAGTGCCCGTCCCGTTCTACGGGACTGACCGTGAGGGGCTGCCCGCAGGGGCGGTCATCGGTCGGACGCGGCGTGGGTACGGAGGCGAAGGCATCGTCATCTACGATACGGGCCTGGACGTGCCCGACACGCACGAGTTGTACGTCCAGTTCATCCCCGGCGAGCGGGAGTACCGCTTGCACGTGGTCGGGAGCGAGGTCATCCGCGCCCAGCAAAAGGTGCCTACCGACGAGGCGCATCCCATTCGGAACCACAAGAACGGGTACCGCTTCACAGGAGTTGTCAGTCGTAGGCTACATTCAAACAGATACGAGGCGGCCATCGCGGCTGTCAACGCACTTGGCTTGGACTTCGGAGCCGTGGACTTGCTCATTGGGGAGGACGACCAGCCCTACGTGCTGGAAGTCAACACAGCCCCCGCTTGCTCGCCTCTCACGGCCCGAGTCTATGCCGAGGCACTCCAACGACACATAGGAGGCACCGAATGCAATGGCTCGGACTAGGGCTGTTCATCAGCCTGGGCCTGATCCTCTACGCGCTGTTTGCGATGGGGGTCGGGAAGTTCCTGCGCGGGCGACGTGGCTAGGTTCTGGCACGTCGTGTTCCGTGCGACCATGACCCCTGCGCTCCCGCTGGGACGCATACAGGCGTGGGCCGCACGTGAGTTCCGCGCTACCACGCAAGGTCATCAGCTGCCGTGGAAACTCTTTGTGTTCCTAGTGTGGCTGTTCATTCGTCCCGTGTTCAGGCTGACGTTCGCCCTGGGCCGGTACGCTTGGCGAAAGGAGTTGGATGCCCGATTTGCTGCCACTTGATCTGACGGAGTTCATGTTCGAGGAACTTCAGAAGGCCAAGCGGCCACCCGACGGGCTGCTGCACGCGAGCAGCCACATCACAGGGTCGCTCAGGCACGCCCAGCTGGACGTCGCCAATGCGCCCAAGATCGAGAACGAGTTCATCAGTGAGATGCCGCTGCTGATCGGCACCCTCATGCACTCGTGGCTGCACGACAAGCTGCGGGAGCAGGGGGTTCACTACATGGCGGAGGTCAATGTCAACCCCGGCCTGCCAGCCGGGTGGGGCGGCACGGCTGACGCTGTGTTCTGGAACCCCGACTTGAAGCGCCACGTCCTTGTGGACTGGAAAACGCAGAAGGGCGAGGGCATGCGGTACATCGAGCGGGGCGGGGCCAAGAAGGAGCATGTGGCCCAGGCATCCGCGTACTACCACGCGCTAGCCAAGATGGGCTACAAGATGGCCCCGAAGCTGGCCGTGTTCTACATCCCGAAGAACGAGACACGGGGCCGTGATGACATCATCATGCCTATCCTGGCTGACTTCGAGCCTCTGCCCGAGAGCGAACTGTGGGCGGGGATGACGGAGCGCAAGCAGGCATGTGATGGCTACCTCGACTCCCTGCCCCCGAACAACCCGCACACGCTGGCCCCGGAGGACTACCTCACGGACGCGCTGGCCCCGGTGCAGGACAGGGAGCAGCGGATCTTCTTCGAGAAAGGCTCTGGCACGTGGACTGTGAAGCTGATGCCTCACTGGTCTGCGGCGTACTGTCCATACGATACGGAGTTGTGCGACTGCTCCGACCAGGGCCAGACCAAGGTGGGTGAGTTCGACGTGGACGGCGTGACGTACATCCCACGCAAGGGCTACGAGGGCATCACTCCCACCGTGTTCCCAGCGATGCTGGAGGGCTAATGACCGAACCGAATGACGCCGAGAGTTTCGTGTACGGCGCGACTGGCCCAGCCGGGCCGGTGCAGACGCAACTCGAACGGCTAGCTGCTGAGTTCCCCGCAGAGGCATATCAGTCACGCCGAGGGGCAGCAGGCGGGCCGGAGTTGACGTACATCTCCATCGACCAGACCATCAAACGGCTCAACGACGTGCTCGGCCCCGGCTGGGACACGCGGGCGATCAGCACCATCACGCCGGAGGCTGGCCGAAACGGAGGCACGACCTACCTGGCGGTGTGCGAACTGCACATGGACGCCAACGTAGACGGCACGACCAAGACCGCGTACGGAGTGGGGGCGATGAAGAACCCCGACCCGGACATGGCACTCAAGTCCGCTCTCGCAGAGGCCATCAAGAAAGCCGGGCACCAGCTTGGCATCGGCCTGCACCTGTGGGACAAGGACACGAGAGAGCGCATCGAACGGAAGATGGACCTGGCCAAGGCGTCGGACGCGAAGCTGAAGGCAGCCGTGTACCAGATCGCCAGGGACAGGCTCGACAAGACCAAGCCCACGGCGGCTGAGGTCGCCAAGCTGTTCGGCAAGACCACGCAGGAGATGGTCGAGCCGGACGTCAACCGGGAAATCCTCAAGGCCGAGGGGCTGCTCTAGCATGGTGCCCGCAGCCCTCATGGATCAGGTCATGACCATCTTCTGCTTCAGCAAGGAGGATGACCGTGACCACTTGCGCGACGAGTTACTCGACGTGCTTGCCCCATGGTGGGCTGCGATGGAGGCCATGGTATTGCTAGCCGCGGAGGAAGGACTACCGGATGCCGCGTCTTTCGAGATATAAGTGGACGGCCTGGGCTGACCATGCCTACACTCAGGTGTGGGAGGATCAGCCCAGCATCATCGCAATCGACACGGAGACAAGCAATGTCAACTACTACGACGAAGCGTTCTGCGTCACGCTCACGTGGCGAACGCAGGACGGCACGCTCCGCAGCGCCTACATCGACGTCGAGGGGCAAGACCAGCCTGCGCATGAAGTGGCGCATCGCCGGGACCTCGTTACTCGGGCGCTGGCAGCTGTTCCCACGTGGGTGTTCCACAACGCCAAGTTCGACCTCCAGAAGCTAGCCCTTGCGGGCCTGCTGCCGGAGGATTGGCGGGAGCACACGATCCACGACACGCAGCTGATCTTTCACCTGATGGACGAGAACGGACGCAAGGGCCTGAAGGCCCTGGCCGTAAGTGTCCTCAAGGAGACGGACACGGTGAGCGTGGAAATCAAGTCCGGCAAAAACAAGGGCAAGTTCCGCCAGGTACCCCGCGAACTGCACGAGTTGCGGGCCGTGCGGAAGAAGCTGGGCCTCAAGGCCAGCGATGGGTACTTCCACCTGCCGAGGCAGGTGATCGTGCCCTACGCGATGAAGGACACCGAATACACCTTGCGCCTGTGGGAGACACTGTGGCCCACGTTCGAGCGCAAGGCCGCCCAAGACCCCGCCCTACAACGGCTGTACCACGATGAGTGCGAGCTAACGCTGGCGCTTCTTGACATGGAGGCCCGGGGGCTGGGGGTGGACGTGGAGTACCTGGACGCTACAGTAGCGGAGTACAGCGTGCGGGTCATGGAGAAGCTGACTGAGGCCGTGGAGCTATCGGGCAACAAAGACCTGAACCCCGGCTCACCGAAGCAGATCCACGAAGCGTTCGCCAAGATGGGCGAGGACGTGGACGGCACCGCAGTCGCAGCCTTGCAGGGGGTAGTTCACGGCTCCAAGAACGCCAAGGCTCGGGAGTTTGCCCAGGCCATCCTGGACTTCCGTTCCGACGCCAAGGTCTACGTGACGTACCTCAAGGCCCTACAATCCGAGCAGAGAGAAGGGATATGGCACCCGAACTTCAACCCGGTACTCCCCAAGACGGGACGGATGAGCAGCGGGACAGCCTCGAACAAATAGTGGAAGTCAAGCTGACGCTCATGCACATCGAGTTGATGCTGGCGCTCGTCCACTGGCTGCTCGCTGACGAGAACCACGGACTCGACCAGGAGCAGGAGGACGCCTACAAGCAGCTGGGCGCATTCTTCGCTCTCGTGTCCGTCAACCCAGGACAGTTCGCCCCCAAGGAAGGGGAGTGAATGCGCAAAACATCCCGCGCGACGACAAGGTGGTCAAGCGTGCGTTCGTGCCGAAGCTCGGCATGCTGCACTTCTTCGACTACAGCCAGATCGAGCCGCGACTCGCGGCGTACTTCGCCGCCAAGATCGGCTACCCCGAGTTGGCTGATGCCTTGCGCGGGGGAGAGGATGTCTACACATCCATCGCCCGCCTAGCAACGGGCAAGACGGAAATCACCCCCGAGGAACGGCAGGTATGGAAGCGTGTGTTCCTGGCGATCCTCTACGGGGCGGGGGTACGCCGCGTCCGTGAGACGTGGGTGGAGGAAACCAAGACGGAAATCAGCGAGGCCCAGGCGAGGAAAATCTACAAGCAGTTCCACGCGAACTGGCCCGCCGTCCGTGACCTACAGGATTCCGTCATCCACATCGCGCAGACGCGGGGGTACATCCGTGCCCTCGATGGGCGGCACCTGCACCCCGAGGAATACGGGGAGCACAAGCTGCTCAACAAGCTGATCCAGGGAAGCGCGGCGGGGATCATGAAGCAGGCGGTGCTGCTCGTCTACCGCCACATCAACGGTGACCCCGACATGCAGACCCACATGGTCAGCGTGATCCACGACGAACTGATCCTCGACGGCCCGCTGCACGAAGCATCGTGGGTCCACGAGGAAGTTCCCCCACTCATGGCACAGGCGGCGCCAGAGGACGTGCGATCCATCGTGCCGATCCTGGTGGACCACGAAGTGTCCACGACCAACTGGTCAGAGAAGGAGGAATATGCCGAAGATCAAGGATAGCGGCAAGCGGATGGAGTTCGACTCGGGCATGGTGCGCGACGTCACCGAGGGGAAGATCGACTTCACCCTCATCATGGACGGTCCCATGTTCAACCGCTGGGCCGAGCATCTGACGGCGGGGGCACAGAAGTACGCCGCCCGCAACTGGATGCAGGCGCAGGGGCAGGCCGAACTCGACCGCTTCAAGGAGTCCGCCCTGCGGCACATGATCCAGTGGTTCCGTGGCGACACGGACGAGGACCATGCCGCCGCCGTGTACTTCAACCTGAACGGGGCGGAGTACGTGAAGGAGCGTATGGCCAATGCCGAGGGATAAGGTAGCGGCCAGCGCACGCGCGCAACACACAGCGGTCATTGATTGGGATGGTACAGCGGTTCCCGCTGCCTGGCCCGATCAGCCGCAGGAGTTCATGCCAGGATTCCTGGAGGCTGTGTACAAGCTGCACGAGGCGGGCTTGCACACGCTGATCGCATCGGCTCGCCTAAGCCCCCTTGAGCCGGGGTCCTTGAAGGAGCGCGACCCCGCGCTGGTTTGGGCCGAGTTGCAGTACATCCGCAGCATGCTCGACGACCACGGACTCCGGGAAACGAACATCTGGACGCTACCGGGCAAGCCCACCGGGTTTGTGTACGTGGACGACCGGGCCGAGCGGTACCACGGCAGGCCGGGTAGCTGGAAGGCGATGACGGAGAAGATCCTCCTACGTGCAGCACAGGAGGACCCCCTGTTCCCGGCTGTCACGAGAGAGCAAACGGATGAACTCGATAGCTAAGTGCCTCTGTCGCAAGGGCGCATGGTGGCCCTGGTGTCCTCGGCATGGAAAGGAGGACCATGAGCGTAAGCCCCGAAGTGGCTCGGTGGATGCTGGATCAACGTGGCATCACCGCCGCCACACTGGATTCATGGGGCGTGGAAAGCGCAGGAGACACAGCTGACTTCGTGTATCCATACCCCGGCGGGGCGAAGAAGTTCCGCAAGGGGTTCGAGAAGATCCTCGATGATCCCGAGAGCAGGCGTACCTGGTGGGACCCCGTGCCCAGCACGGGCCAGGTGCCATTCCTGGGTCCCGACTTCGCTACCGGCCAGACCATGTTCATCGTGGAGGGTGAGTCAGACGCCATGGCGCTCTGGCAGAACGCCCCTCCCGAGGCGCGGCCCGGTATCGTCAGCCTCTCGGGGCTGAACTCGTGGAAGTCGCAGTACGCGGACGAGTACTTCGCGGACGCGAAACGGGTGTTCGTGCTTCTGGACCACGACGACCCATACGACAACCCGAGCGCAGCGGATCAGAACGAGAAAGCCTGGCGGAAGATCAAGCACGACCTGGGCCGCAAGGCCCGCAAGGTCGCGTGGCCGCCGGGCATCAAGGACGTAGCCGAGTTCTTCATGACGTACGATTGGGCGGCGATGACCGTCCTCCTGAAGAAAGCGGCCAAGCCCGTCAGGTACTACCCGAGGCTGAACCTAGCCAAACCAGCCGAGCCTACCGATTGGCTGTGGGAAGGGTTCTTGGTACGTGGGGAAATCGTAGTCGTAGCGGGCTACCCCGGCGTGGGCAAGAGCATGCTTACCATGGGCCTGGCGGTGGCGATGGCCCGGGGGCAAGACGAATTCCTCGGGATGAAGTTGAAGTCAAGCGAGGGGGGCGTCCTGTACGTGGACGAGGAAAACCCCAGCAACCTCGTGCTCCAGCGCCTCCAGGCGCTAGGTCTAGGCCCCGAGCATGCTGATGGGATCGACTACATCAGCCAGGCTGGGGTGGCCCTGGACTTGGAACCGGAGAAACTGCTGGACGAGGCGCTGGACTCCGAACCCGCCCTCATCATCCTCGACAGCCAGGCGGCAGTCACGCCCGGCACGAAGGAGAACGACAGCGATGAGATGGCAGCCTTCTTCATACAGAGTCTCAAGCCACTCGCTCGTGACACGAATGCGGCACTCGTCGTGCTGCATCACACGCCCCACGACGACAAGGGGCGGCCTCGTGGATCGGTGGCCATCATGGGACAGGCCGACCAGGTTCTCGGACTTGGTGCGGCAACTGATCGAAGAAAGCAGCCTACTGGTCGCATCAATCTATTCCCCATCAAGCGTCGGCGGGAGTTGGCGCATGTCACCTTTGAAATCACGGGACAGATGGAGGATGGTGAACCGCTGGCCTTTGTGCTAGCCGACAGTGAGGAACCGTACTGATGGCCACGAACTACCAACGAGGGCGCGCCTTCGAGTACCGCACGCGGAACGCCTGCACCAAGCTAGGCGCGGTGTACGTCATGCGGGCGGCTCAGTCCAAGGGGCTTGCTGACTTGGCGGCGTTCTGGCCCCACGCAGAACCATGGCTGATCCAGTGTAAGCTGGACGGCCGCTTCACCAAGAAAGAGAGAGCCGGAATGCTGGACCTCTACAGGATGTGCGACGCCTGTATTCCAGTGTTCGCAGCCCCAGGCCCGAAGGGTCGTGGGGTCGTATTCACCCACGCCATCACCGGAGAGGTGTTGACGAGTGGAGATGTTGTGCATTGGCCCCGGGCCGGGGCCTAAGAACGTACTGGTTCGTCTCGACGACGGGACGAAGCTAGTGCTGACTTATCGAGAGTTCAAACGAAGGAGTCGAATGTCTGACAATGCCAAGCAGTACCGTGTCGTCACCGGGATCGCACAGTGGGACCCCCGCGAAGGGGAGGCCGCTGGCAAGAAGGTCCGCAACGTCACCATCCGTCAGGTTGGTGTCAAGGACCAGTCCATCCTCGTGAGCCTCACGCTCTGGCCCTCGCATGCGGGGACCGAGGTAAAGCAGGGCGACGTCCTGATTGCCGAAGGCGTGTTCACACGGAGCACCGCAGAGGACCAGAGCGGTAACACCCGCACGTACAACAACCTCTCAGTGTCCCGACTGTTGAAGCTCGGCTCGGCCGACGCGGGCGTGCGTGATGACAAGCCCGAATCGGATGAGCCGGATGAGACAGACGAGGACGACGACATCCCGTATTAAGTCGCATCTGCCTCTCGTGGAGGAATGCGCTTCCGTCATTGCGGCGGAGGCGCGTTCCCACCACTACGGCGCCGAATGGGACGATCTTCGACAGGAGGGAATGATCGCCGTCTGGCAGAGCGACAAGGAAGGGGACGACCTAGAGGGACACATCCTCAAGTGCATGGCCGAGTATGTGTCCTGGCTCGGTAAGCAGCGCGGTGCCGCGCGTGGGAGCTAACTACACGCAGGCTGAGGTAGCCCGGATGGTGGCCTACTACCCGGAGCTAGCCGCCACCGCCGACACCACCCGCGGGGGGCTGAGGTTCCTCGTGTGGGCGGCGGACTTGGAGGCAGCGATGGAGAAGCTAGACCTGTTCGGGTGGAAGGTGATCCTGCTTCACGGCCTGCTCGGTATCCCGCAACGCATCGTGGCTGAGTTGCTAGCGACGAGTCAACGCTCGGTGGGTCGGCGGTACACGGACGCCATCGAGGACATCACATTCTTCATCAACGGAGGTACAGATGATTAGCGTCAACTACTTCACGCTCAAGGGCCTGGAGGACAAGCTGAACGAGATTGACCAGGAGGATCAGACGTCGCAGTACACGTCCATCCTCTCGCTTGTCATCCTCCCCGCGACGGGTGACAACGACCCCACGGCTGTGGTGGTCACCAAGACCGAACTCGTCCCCGAGTACGTCAAGGAGGCGCTCGCCGCGCAGGCTGCTGCGGACGCCGAGGCTGACGACACGGACGTGGACGAGTCCAAGGCTCCTGAGTTCTTCGCAGCCCCCGAGGCTGCGGAGGCTGATGAGTCAGTCTAAGCACACACCCGAACGGTACCAGGAGCTACGGAAGCGGGGCCTGAACAACGTGCAGATCGCTCAGGCCCTCGGAGTATCCGAAGCATCGGTAAGACGGGGCTTGGCGAAGGTGCAGGAGACGGACGAGTTCCGCATCCTGATCGTGGACATTGAGACACGGCCTTCCCTCGCCTACATCTGGCGCGTCTGGCAGGAGAACATCGGGGTCGATCAGCTGATCGAGGCCACGGACATGATTTCGTGGGCCGCGAAGTGGGTCGGCCGCGACGGTGTGAAGTTCTCCTCAGTGTACCACGATGGAAAGAAGAAGATGGTGCAGAACATCTGGAAGCTGATGGACGAGGCTGACGCTGTGCTGCACTTCAACGGGCGGAAGTTCGACATTCCCCACTTGCAGCGCGAGTTCTTGCAGGCGGGGCTGACGCCGCCCAGCCCGTACCGGCAGATCGACCTGATCGACACGGTGCGCAAGCAATTCCGCTTCACGTCCAACCGTCTAGCGCACGTCTCCAAGGAACTTGGCCTCGAAGGGAAAGTCGAGCACGAGGGCTTCCCGCTGTGGGTCAAGTGCATGAACGGAGACGATGACGCCTGGACGCGGATGCGGGAGTACAACATCCAGGACGTCCTCCTGCTAGAGGACCTCTACAAGATGATGTTGCCGTGGATCGCCAGCCACCCGAGCATCGCTGCTTGGTCGGCTGATGACGTCTGCCCTAAGTGCGGGAGTGGGGATCGCCAGAAGCGCGGGTTCGCCTTCACGCAGTCCGGCAAGTTCCAGAAGTTCTGCTGCAACGCTTGCGGCAGCTGGAGCCGGAGTAACAAGCGTGTCGGTGGGACCACCGTGGTCCAAGTACCGAACAGCTGATGGACGAGTCACACCTCACCGAAGCCGAGAAGAAGCGGGGCTGGGTGGCGTACTGCTGCCCAGCCCACGGGTTCCTGGTAGCTGGCCCGGCCACCTTCACCGTGATATGCGGCGTGTACAAGTGTCGCAAACTCGCGGAAGGTTGGAGGGGCGCGCACAAGGTCAAAACGGGCCGCATGGTTAAGCGGAAAACGTGGACCGGGCGTTGATAGGAGGCCCGCTACCGATAGAAAGTGCCGAACATGACCGATTACCCTCGGAAGGGGGCAAATGACTACCACAGACGAACTGAGAGACATGCGCGCGGCCCTGCTTGCTGAGCAGATCCGCTACGAGAAGTCCCGCGCGAACATCGCGGAGATGGAGGAAGCCGCCCGGTTTGACCAGGAGCGTGACCGCTTGGTCAAGCCCGGCCGTGAGCGCATCCTCCCGATCCTCGACGTCATCGTGCCGGACACGGCATCGGACTACATCAACGCGCTCACCCATTGGGAGAGGCGCGACCCCGGTGAGCCGATCACCGTGTTCATCAACAGTCCCGGCGGCTCCGTCATGGATGGCTTCGCCATCTACGACACGCTCGCCCGGATGAGAAGGAAGGGGCACCATGTCATCACACATGGCAGCGGTATGGTGGCTTCGATGGCTGCTGTACTGCTCCAGGCTGGAGATGTACGGGTGCTGGACGCGAGAGCCAAGCTGCTGATCCACGAGGGCAGCACCCACTTCGGTGACACGCGGATGTCTCCCGGCGAGATGGAGGACTACCGCACGCTGAACGAGATGCTGTCCGAGGACATTCTCACCGTCCTCACCGAGCGCAGCACCATGTCCGCCGCGGACCTGAAGCGCAAGTGGAAGCGGAAGGACTGGTACATGGGGGCGCAGGAAGCCCTCAAGCTGGGATTCGTAGACGTCGTTGAGTAAGTTCAACGGCGTGCAAGTGAACGGGGAGCGGCTCGACGGCTTCCACATCGTAACGCCGCCTGTGCGTGCAAGACAGCCGCGGCCTAGGGTGGGACGCCGCCGTGAACGGCCGCTCACCATGAAGGAGAAGTTGCGGTTGATCGAAGTGTACGACTTCTAGGCAAAAAGAAATTGGCCCCAGGCCATCCCTTATGGGGGTGACCTGGGGCCTTTTTCTCGTTCCTAGAACGACGCGGTATTAGATACCAGCGCGTACGTCATCTCCGCCAGAATGGCACAGAGGACGAGGAACGCTGCTACGCTAAGGTCGATGCGCAATGGCACCTCCCTTCTGTTACTTCGGCTGGACCTTGGCGATCCAGGGCGCGAAGTAACCCGCTACGCCGGACACGATGACGGTGACCGCGGAGGCTACCTCCGGGGGCACGGTCACGAAGTGGCCGACCACATACACGACGCACACCGACAGCGACCCGGCGATCCCGCCAGCCGCTACCTTCGGGTGCAGCACGAGAGCATTTGACTTCATCCGCTCACCTTTCGTTTCGCTAGGAACGCCAGGCGCCGGACCCAATACGTCGGGGGCACGGTGGCCTTCCATGTCTTAGGCCGGATGGACTTGTCGAACGGGGGGTGGCCCTTGGCCCAGCCCTCGCCCAGCGTCCACTCCAGCCACTCGTAGTACGGGGGCGTGATGAGCGCCCCGCCCTTGATCGCGGCGAGGTACTTCGGCCAGCCCGTCCCTGGGGGAACGGTGTCCGAGTGGTCGTTGCCGTCAATGTGCGCTAGGTCCGCGTGCCCGTACAAGCCAGCCCATGCGGGGCCGGGTGCGCTCGACACTGGATCAGTGTGGCGCACCGGGATGTCGTACTTCGCGCACAGCCACCGAGCGAGCTTCACGGAGGCAGCGAACTGCGCAGCAGTCCACGGCTCCCCGCTCGACTCATGCTCGATCCCTAGGCAGTAGTGGTTCGCCGTGTGAAAGGCGTGCCACGCCTGCGAATTGACGTTGACGAACTGGTATACCTCGCCAGCCTTCGTGACGTAGAAATGCACGTCCACCTCGGGGCCGTTCAGCGCCGCTAGGTCGCCGGGCTTGTGGCCCGCCGTCCAGTGGATCACGATGCCCCACGTGGCGGCACGCATCGGGTGCTCGATCGAACTCGGGTACCAGATGGCGTCCGGGTATTGTGCGCTCATGTCACCTCCTACGACTTGAGTTCAGGGTGGCTGAGCCACCAAGTCACGCGCTTCGCCCCAAGCGGGACGTAGGGGCTGGGCACACCCTTCATGCCGAACTGCTCGCGCGTCAGGTTCATGACGCCCCAAGTAGCCCGCTGGATGTACTTGCCCTTCATCTCCGGGTTCGTGGCGATGTTGCTGGTGTAGCCGTGCCAGGGCTGGAACCCCCGCCGCTTCCACAGCGTGTAGGCCGCGGCCACGTTCCATTCCGGGGTGTAGACCTTGACCAGCAGATCCGGGGTGATGTCCTCTACGCCGTAGTTCAGCTGGAACAGCCCGAAGTCCGTGCTAACATGCACGCCGTCCACGAAGTTCTCGCAGCGGGCCTTGACGTACCCCGCCGACTCGCTGAGGCACACGGCCACGGCGGTCACGAGGTCTTTGTCCCGCCACCCCGCCGAGTAGCAGAGACGGGCGATGCTCACCACGTCCAGTTTCGGGCCGATGAGGTAGCCCTTGTGGGTCTTGACCGGATCAGCCATGTGGCCTCCCATCGCAGGGCTGTGCCCCCGCTAGTACAATGAGGTGGTCGTAGTACTTGAGGACCCGCTCCTTCTGCGCCGGAGTTAGGGGCCTCTGGTCTAGCGACTTGTCGGGGTGCATCACCTGCTGCTCGATGTCACACAGCACAGCGTGCCACACCTTCGCCTGATTCTTGCGGATCGTATTCGTGCCACTGAACCGCGAGTTCAACGCCAGACCGGCCCCAATGAGGGATACGGGGATGAAGAACGCGGCCCCGAGTGTGGCGGCCCACCAGAACGTTTTCTTGAAGCGTGCTTTACCGTACGGCATCAGATTTTCCCCGTGGCAGAGAGGATGGTAAACGCGAAGGTCACCGCCGATCCGGCAATGGAGGTCGCCAACACGACGAACGTGCGCCGCAGCCCGTTGATGGCCGCAGTATTCGTGGCGATGTCCTCCCGTAGCTCTCGAACCGAATCCTTGAGTGTCACGATGTCTGTCTCCACTCCACGCTCCCACTTGTCGTGGGTCTTGAGTGCAGCGTTGAGCCGATCAAGTTCTTTCTCAGCCCGGTCAGACCGCCATGTTAGGACGGCTATTGCGTCGGCTGCCATTCAAGACCCCCTCTCCGTGGTTAGCTAATCGACTGCCCGTATGAGTTGATGTTGGGGTTGCCCCCGCCCTGCGACTGCTGGAACTGCGCGTAGAGCGCCTGAAGCAGCTGCGGCGGGATGTTGCCCATCTGCGGCATCTGTCCGCCCTGCCCCTGGGACTGGAGCATCTGGATGTACTGCTGGAGCATCTGTCCCGCGCCTGCGTCGGGCGAGAACTCATGCCCCTGCTGCTGAAGGTCTGCGGGCGGCGGCTGGTTGCCCGGAACCTGCGAGGTGTCCACCCCGCCCTGCCCGCCAACCTGCGGCCCGCCCATGCGGAGCCAGTACCCTGGGTCCTTGTAGCCCGCGGCGTTCGCCGGGGCGCTGACCTTCTCCGACACCATACGCCAGAGCGCCGGGTAGGTGTTCGGATGCGCGTTCAGGACCGACGCCGGAATGACGCCCGCCTTGACAGCCTGCTGTAGCCTGAGAGCAGCGTACCGCTGATCTGCCGCCAGCTGCATCGGGGGATTCCCCGGCTGCGGCGTCATCGGGTGGTAGTACTGCTGCCCGTTAGGCAGATACGGAGACGCGCCGCCTCCGCCACCTGCGCCTGTAGCGTTCATACGCCAACCCTCCTAATGTCCGTGATGTTGGTGAAGTGACTGAGCGGCTGGTACTGCACCACCGTGCCGGTGTGAGGGGCTGCGATGACCTTGCCGTTCCCGGCGTACATGACCATGTGCTCGCCATTGTTGGCGATGATCCAGTCGCCGGGCTGGATCTGATCCTTGTTCACGTGGACGCCCATCTTCAGGGCGTTCGTCGTAGTGATGCGCGGGCCGTTGTAGCCCTGCTGCCGCATAGTCCAGTCGATCAGACCCGAGCAGTCGAAGCCGCCTTCCTTGCGGGACTCACCGCCCCACACGTAGGGCTGGCCGATCTGCTTCGCCGCCAGCTGCACCGAATGGCTGCCCTCGCCGTTCTGGATCGCCTTCGGATGGGCGACCGAGCCGTGCGCGTCCACCATCGGGGGCAGCGTGCTAGCCACCTGCTGCTGCGCCATGGCGATCTTCCGCTGCTGCGCCAGCCCCAGGAGGCCCTGTGAGAACGAGGCCACGTCGCCGTCCTGCGCTAGCTTGAGCGTGCTCTGGAGGATCTGGTCGCGGGCCTGGCTCTGGAACTGCTGCATGGGGTCGAAGGTGCTCGTGGTCACGGGCTTGGGCGTCTGCCCTGCCTTGGTCGGAGCCACGACGGGGGCCACGCCGCCTGCCTGCGCGGCCTGCGCGAACTGCTGGTACCCGCCCCACGCCTTCGCAATCTCTCCGGTCGGGTCGGCCGGACGCTCGAAGTTCGTGACGATAGCCGCCACGGCCTTCTGCCCGGTGAGGCCCTTCGCATGCTGGGCCATCTGCGACACCGCGTAGTCGATCCCCGCGGGGCTGTTAGCCCACGCCGCGCCCCTGCCCTTCGGCAGAGCGCCACCCACGTGCAGCTGGAAGGGACCAAAGCTAGTGCCCTGGTCCCCTACAGCCCCACGCTTGATGCCGCCCTCGACGTTCGCCACGGCCAGTACCGCCGCGGGGTCGAGGCCGTACTTCCGGGCCTTCTGGATGATGAGTGCTTGTGTGACTCTATCTGCCATCGGCCCTCCTTAGATCACCTTGTAGGACCAAGGTGCATTGATCTGCTTGCGCTTGGACGGATCGAAGGGACTCTTGCCCCGCTGCTTCGGGGGCTTCTTCTCCCCACGCTCCCGCAGCGCCAGGTTGTACGCCGCCTCCGTGCTCATCTCCTTGACGGGCACCCCGAGGAACGCGGCCAGCGCCGTCTTGAAGTCGCTCTTGTAGAGCGTCGGCTGTCCGGCCTTGTTCGTGGTCTTGGTGCCACCAGCAGCCGCCTCGTAGAGGCGGGGAAGCGGTGTCTCAAGGAACTGGTTGATCCCGATGGACGATATCAGCCCGCCCCGGCTCTTGATCTTCTTGCCGGAGAGCAGCGACTGGCCCGTGGTGAACTCGATGGCCCCTGCCGGGAGCGGCCCAAGGATCTGAGCCATGGCCTCGTTCGGCCTGCCCCGCCCGGTGACCAGCATGTTCAGCACGTCGATGGCCTGCGGGACCGACGCGTAGGGGTTGAGGCCCTGCGTCGAGATGATCCCCGCCCTGCTGTTCGGGTTGTGATGGAAGCCCAGCAACTCCAGCGGCATGGCGACCTTCAGGAAGTCGGGCAGATCGCCCAGGACCTCCTTGGTCTTTTCGATGCCCAGCTGACCCGCATAGGTCAGCGCCGCTGCGCGGCCGGGATGCTCCAGCGCCAGGTGCCCGGTGTGCCGGTTGATGGCCCGGAGCCACGTGTAGAACGGGACGAAGTTTCTGATCTGCTGCTCGAACGGCGACAGGTGGTGGTAGTCCCCCAGCACGTCGTTCGTGGATTCCATGATCCGCGTGTGGAACGCGGGGTCGTGCAGCATCAGGTCCGCTGCCTGGTTGAAGGACTTGCCCTGCTTCATCAGCAGCCGCACTTCCGGCTGGGCCTTGAGCAGCCCGTAGCTCACGCTGCGCCGGAGCGACCGCTCCGCCACCTCGTGCGTGATCGGGAGGAAGCCCTTGCCCAGCGTGCTGAGCGCACGCCGTGCGCCGGTCTGGTAGTGCAACTCCCCCTGCCCACCCTTCGCGGCCTTGCGCTTACTCCGCGCCAGCTTGGCATCGTCGAGCGTGCGGATCTGCTCGCCCGCCGTGCCCTGCTTGAAGGTCGCGCCCAGGTGGTTCTCGATCACGTCGTAGCCGGGGCCGAGGTGCTTGTGCAGGATCTTGTCCGCCGCCAGCATGTGTCGCGTGGCCACCTTCTCGCCGTGGATGTTCCGCCAGCCCTCGACCAGCGCGCGTACCGCGTGGACGTTGGACGTGAACAGATACATGGCGAGGTTGCCGACCGCGTTGTTCAGGAAGTACCGCGGAGCCGGGGCCAGCACGAGCCGCTTCCAGATGTTCGTCGGCTTCTTGACCATCATCTCCACGAACTTACCGGACTGGTGGAACTCGTCGTTGTACCGCTCGACTCCCGACGTGCGCACCATGCGCAGGTTACCCTCCGCATCGCGGTGCAGGTTGTCCACCTTCTCCATCTTCGTGGTCGTGTTCAGCGCACCGAACTTGTCCTTGGAGTAGCGGTGAAACTCCGCCGCCGTGTTCTCCTTGAACAGCGCCGCCGGTACCTGCTCGGGGTCCTTCTTGAGGAACGACCAGCCGTGCGGGGCCTGGAGGTGCGTGATTTTGCCGGTTTTCTTGTTGACCTTCTTCGCGGTGTCCGCCACGACCTGATACGGTGTAGCGCGGGCCTCAAGCTGGGGCCGCGCATGCTCGTGCAGGTACTGCGCCGCGGAGTGCGGGTCATTGATGATCGCATGCCCCGCGTCCAGCATCCGGGTGATCTGCATGGCACCCGCCGCCTTAGTGATGTGGGCCGCGTCATGGTACGACTTGTTCTTCGCCGCCAGCCGGTTGAACTCCCCCTCCGCAGAGAGGTCCCGGATGGGCGAAGTCTCGCCCCACCAGTTCGGCATCGCCCGGGCCATTCGGTGTCCAATGGCCCGCTTTGCCTGGATGTTCGCCCTGGCCCACGGGTTCGACGGCAGCTTCTTGTAGAGCGTGATGCCTGCATCAGCGCCCCGCCCGTGTAGTGCCACGCTCTGTGGGCGCCCGAACTTCTGCCAGTTGGTGAGGCCCGCCTCGACCCTGGCGGTGTTGATCCCGCCGCCCTGCTTCACGAGGTGGTCCCACTCGGGCGTGCCCTTGACCGGAATGACCGTCCCGCTGGGGGCCTTGATCTTCTCCAGCCCACGCGTGACCGCAGCTGCTTCCTCCTTGGCCATCGCCTTGGCAAATGCGGCCGACGTGGTGACCTTGGAGATTTTGCCCACGGCTCCGGCCCCCGCGGAGAACACCGTAGCGATGTCAAGGAGCGGGGCGAGTGGGTGCTCGTAGGTCTGCTTGCCGAACTTGGCGAAGTCGTGCCCGGCCATCTGGAACTGCTTCTTGGCGAAGCCCTCCTGGCCGATGGCAGCGGCGTACGCGCCCGTCCATGCGTGAAACCCGCCCTTGAACCAGGGCGACCAGTCGTGCCAGGCCATCTTGCCGATGTCCTCGGCCGACCGGATCGGATGCTCCGCCGTCATGACCAGCCCGGAGGGCAGTCCGAAGGCGAAGTTCTTCACGTCCGTGGCGAAGTTCTGCAACAGCCCCATGGGGGCGTGGACGATCTTGCCGAACAGACTGTGGTGATGGGACGTGGTAGCGGTAGGCTGCTTAGGCGTGTGGTACGTCCACGGCATGCTGGAGCTATGCCCGCTGCTGTCTCCGCTACCCCCATAAGTCCAGGGTGACGCCATTGCTTACGCCTCCCCTCTTAGTAGCCCCAAGCGGCGATCTGTGCCTTGGTGAGCAGCGGCTGCCCCTTCTCGTTCTTGAAGGTGAGCAGCACCGCCCGCATCGCGTTCTTGCGCTGGTTGATCGGCAGCCCGGAGAGCGTGTTCCACGCCACCCCGACCGCCTGCTTGACCATGCCCTTGGGGATCACGCCGTTCCACGGCTGCCCCGGCTGCAAGGTCTGCACCGCCTGGCCGACCGCGTTGCCCGCGTTGAACGTGGCGGTCTGCACGGCCTGGTTGTTCTTGAAGCTGTTCTGCACCTGCTGGATCTGCGCAGCCCGCTTGGCCTGGCTGATGCCGAACGCCGTCTGCACGTTGGCGCGGGTGTTCGCATCGGCCGCGTTCTTGGCCGCAGCGACCCCCAGGACGCCCTGAAGGTTGCGGTTGGCGATGACGCTGGCCTGGTCCTGCGCGGACAGCCCCAGCTGGTTGGCCGAGAGGCCGAAGCCTGCGGCTGCCAGCCGGTTGCTGAAGTTCTGCTGCTTGGCCCCCTGGTTGTACTGGAGGATGCCCAGGATGTTCTGCAACTTCTGTGCGCTCAAGCCCTGGTTGTACTGCTTGACGCCCATGAGGTTCTGGAACCGCTCCTGCTGTAGGCCGTGGTTGTACTGCGCGATCTGGAGCAGCTTGTCATTGGTGTCCTGCGCCTTCTGCGCCTGGATTTCCAGGATCTTGTTCTGGAAGTCGTGGGCGAAGCCCTGCTGCCGAGCCGTCTCGTTGAACGCGGCGGCCTGCGCCTGGCCCGAGAGGATCGGACCCATCTGACCGAGGTACTGCTGCTCGATGTTGCCGATCTGGCCGATCACGTCGGTCTGGTTCTGGCCCTCGTTGGCGATGGAGCTAGCGCCCGCGTTGGCGCTCCCACCGAGAGAGGCCGCAATCGCGCCCGCATCTCCGCCCATCTGCGCCTGACCCTGACTGGCGATGTTGCCGACGTCCGCCGACGCCTGACCCACGCTGTCCTTGATCTGGTTGAACCAGTTGCGGATGTCGCCCAGGTGCTGCGCCGTGTCGTAGGGCACGACGCCCAGCTGGTTCTGGACCTCCTGGATCAGCGGGGCGTACTGCGCCGCCAGATCCGCCTTGGTCTGGTTCGGGTCGATCATGTCCTTGGTCGGGTCGGGGATGATGCTCTCGTCGATGCCCCCGGTGCCCATGCCTGCCAGGCTGACCGGGATGCCCTGGGCGTTCGGGACGCCACCGAGCATCTTCATCAGCTGGTCGATCATGGACGGCGGCTGCCCGCCTGGAGCCTTCGGGGCACCCGGAGCCTTGGGCGTCGGTACCGCGCTGCCTGCGCCCGGAGGCGCGGTGTGCGTCGGGGATGCCGGACCCGGCTTCGGTGCCGTGGGCTTCACGTCGATGGTGCCCGTGCTGGGCGTCGCGTGATTGCTGCGGTTCCAGATGTCTGAGTTGCGGGTGGTGTGCCAGTTGTTGACCGCGCTCTGCGTCTGCGGCCCCCACACACCGTCCACCCCGATGTTGTAGCCCTGGTTCTTGAGGAACTTCTGGATCTGCGTGACCTGTGCGGGTGTCCGGTGTCCCGGCTTGACCACGGGGTTCGCGTTGTCCCAAAAGTTGCCGGTCGGCATCGTGGTCGCTGTCTCCAGCGGGTTGTCGCCCTTGGTCGGCGTGTACCCTGTGACCTTGCCACCTGCGTCTGCTTTGTAAGGAGGGGTGGGCTTGTTACTGTCGCTAGCCCGCATGTAGCCCTTGCGGATGTCATACGCGCGCACAACCTGCGAGTCCCTGCCGTAACGGGACACTAGCGCGTCGCGCTGCTTATCGACTCCGTACCGTGGAATGGCCATCTATCCTCCTTTACTTGAGTAGATTGACGCCGTTGCCGATGAACGAGTGCCCGCCGCTCTGGAACAGTCCCTTGAGGAACTCCATGAACTGCGGGTTGTTCAGCATGTTGATGTTGCCCCCGCCCGCCGGTTGATTCACCTGCGTGTTGAACGACGGCTGCTGCTGCGGCTGCTCGGGAGGCAGGATCGGGGCATTGAACTGGTTGTTGGCGATGGCGTTCATGGCCTGGTCGCGCTGTGCCTGCCACTGTGCCGATGCCCACTGGTTGCCCGCATCCTGGATCTGGCCCTGGATGCTGCCCAGCTGGCCCTGTAGCGAGTTGGCGAACTGCGCCGATTCTGCGCCGTGCTGGACGTGCAGCTGCCCGCCAGCCTGGCCCTGAAGCCCGCTGCCCTGGATGCCCCGGTTGACGAAGGCGTTGCGCATGCCCGTATCCTCCTGGGCCTGTCCGCGCAGCATCATCTGGAGGCCGCCAACCTCGTTTTTCGAGTTGATGCTCAGCTTCCCGGTGTTCTTGTTGACGATGTAACCCGCCGCGTTGGCGATGCTCGACCGCTGGGACTCCAGCCGCGCCTTGGCCTGGTCGTACGCACGCCTGGCCAGCGCCTGCTGCTCCATCCATGCGGGCTGATTAGGAACCGGCGACCAGTACGGCTCGTAGCCCCCGGAATACGGGGCGTAGCCACCGCCGCCGGAGTACTGTAGTGCGCTCACCGGGCCTCCTTAGTTGAGTGGGGCGAAGATGCCATCGAAACGAATGCAGGTAGCCTGCGCTGCCGTGACGGGCACAACTACGCCGGTAGCCTGAATGACCACCTTGATGGCGCTGGTCCCGTTGCTGCCGTTCACCAGCACCGCGTTCGCGGGCCGTGCGCCAGTTGGAAGTGTGAATGCTGTGAGGTTGGACGTGCCGCCCACAGTGTCGGTGGCGATAGCTCCCCGCAGTAGCAACAGCCCCTCCGGGGTCGTAGCCCAGGAGCCGCTCGATGGAGTGCCCGCCGTACCACCTGCACCGTTGGTCAGCGCCCACTGAGCGTCACCGCTATTTGCCTGTCGGAACGAGTTGGCGAAGCTGGCGAAGTTCGTCCACGTCAGCACGCCCGAGGTCAGGTTGGTCGCGCTGGCCGTGGAGCCACCCATGTTCGTCACATGGATCGGGCCGGTGCTAGCGTCCGTGGGCACAACGAAGGTGATCGACGTGTCGCTCACTACCGTGAAGGATGCCGCCGGGACACCGTTGACATCGACCGCCGTGGCGAAGGTGAAGCCGGAGCCGGTGATGGTCACCGTATCTCCCGCCCCTGCCGTGGTCGGTGTGAAGCTGGTGATGACGGGGGGCGGCCCTTGTGAGGACGCCCCGCCGACACCCTGCCTTATCTGGTCCCGCACGAACTGAGTGAGCCACGCGACCGACTTGTTCCCGATATCGTTGGGGTCGATGGCCTGTTTCACTTAGACCCTCCCAGGTCGCAGGGACTTGTACTTCAACTGGTACGCCCCGAGGGTGACTTCCTGAAGTGTGGTAGCCGGGTCCTCGTAGATGCGGAAGTTGAAGTACTGCGTTTTCTTGCTGAACCGCAGCCGGTGAGGCGCCCACAGCGCGGCCGTGTCGATCAGGTGGGACGTCAGTGTGATGCCCTCCGTGTTCAGACCGCGGATCGTGTCGATCATCAGCGTGCCGTTTGTGTTCTTGTGGTGGATGGTCAGCTGCTTGAACCGCTTCAGGATCAGCGGGTCCTCCATGCCGAACTTCTTCGACTCGAAGTAGAAGCTGGGGCCGACCGTGCCGAGGTCCGTGGTGATGTTGTCCACGCCCTGAGTCTCCAGCACCGTGTACACCTGACCGAACTTGCCGACCGTGGTGTTCACGAGGTAGTAGCTGGCCGCCCCCTGCGCACCGGGCAGCGCCACGCTGCCACGGAAGGTGAGGTTGGTCAGCATCGTGACCGCGCCGGTTTTCATGTTCACGACCACGCACCAGTTCTGCGGGAACGTAGCTGCGTCGCCCTTAGTGACTGGTGTGGGTGAGGTGACTCGCTCCATGAACAGGAAATAGTGGTCACGGTCGATCATGCCCCAAGCCCGGTCGGACTCGGAGTTGAAGTTCTGCGTGAACAGCCGCCACCAACTCCCGAGAGAGTCCTCGATGACGTTCTGCACCTGCGCACCGTCGTAGAAGTAAATGCCCCCGTAGCCCGCCCACACCGCGCCGTGCTGGTACTGCACCGCGGTCATGGTCGAGAGGGTGCCATCGTCGTAGACGCCGCGCACCTCGAAGTTCGTCTCGTCCGTCCCGTACAGCCCGAATGTCTCGTCCCGCTTGAGGATGAGTAGCGAGTTGTAGCAGGGCACCAGACCCACGATCATGCGGTGAGGCTGGTTGGACGCCGAAGTAATGTCGATCCAGTCGCCCTTAGTGGCCGCGACATTCAGCCCCTCCGGGTCCCGGGGGTCCGAGAACCAGATCCGTGCCAACTCATCGTTGGACGTGGCCCGGTTCGCGTACCACTGACGGCCCGCGTAGACCGCCGTGAGGAAGCCGACGTGGTTCGCGTCCTGCGTGGAGAGCGTCCAGAGCGTTGAGGCCCCATGCTTGATCGCCACGTATTCCTCGTCCGCCATGGCGATCGCACAGTTGGCGACCGTCTGGAGCGAGAACTCGGAAGCCACCGTGCTGACGTCCCCAATGAAGGTGAAGTCCGACAGCCGGTACAGCGACCAGTTGGTGTCCAGCCCCTGCGATTTGAACAGGGTGTCCCCGCCCGTAACCGCCTTGGAGCCGGTCGCACACGTGATGCTCCCGCGCATGACCTTGGGATGCACCCCGCGGATCGCGGTGAACGTGGACGACACCGCCGCCAACGAAACCGGGGCGGGGTCCACGAGGGTGAGCGAGGTGTTCGACTCGATGGAGGCCACGCAGCCTACCAGCCAGAACCCTGGGGTGCCCGAGAGCAGCCACATGCCTGGTGACAACTCCGTGGTGAAGGACGAGGCGACGGCCGTTACCGTCTTGCTGCCTCGCGTGGTCGTTACCGCGAAGGTGTAGTCGTTGTTCACGCCGCCCGCCCAATAGCCGAGGGCCTGGTCGTCCGTGGTACCTGCAATCAGGTCCGAGCCGCCGGTAAGAGTCGAGGCCGCCCATGTGATCGGGCCGGAGCCGAGCGTGGTCACCGACGTAGTGGTGATGTTAGCCGCGACATCGCCTAGGGTCAGCGAGACTGCCGGGTTCGTCGGGTAGAAGTACACGTACAGATCACTGGTCACGTGATAGCACAGATAGGAAGTCACGCCCAACGCCACAACAGCGGCGGCGAAGTTGTCCGCCGTGGCCCCCGCATTGCCGCCCTTCAGAAACTGATGGCTGGTGGGTGTGCCACTCGTGATGCATGTGAATGTGTCCGAACCGACCGTCAGTGTGTCCCCGTTCGACAGGTTGCCGTCGAAGTGGAAGTACCCCCGTTTAGGGGCCACAACCGACACCGACTTGCCGTTACCCGCCGCACCTACCGGAATCGCCGTAACCGTCACCGTGCTGCTGCTGCTAGATGCCGTAACGCCCGTGTGCGCCGTGGTGGCGCTCGATACGTTCGCATCCGGCGTGCCATTGATGGCATTCTTCAGGCGGGTGGCGAGGGAGGTCGTGCTGACCTGGTGGGCGTTGATCTGGTTGGCCGTCGCATTGTTGAAGTGCGTGGAGTCCACGATGTTGTACGTTCTACCATCCACCGTGATCGAAGCCCCGTAGTAGGCGGTGGTTGCCGTACCCGTCACCTTCGCCTGCACAGCCGGGATGTCCGCGATGCGCCGCCGTAGCGTGCCCGCGGTTCCGATCATGACGCCCCGCTTGAGGGCGGGCCGCGCCTGGAACAGTTTGTACCGGGGGCTGGTGTCCAGCGTGAAGGGCCACGTGTAGTCGTCGCCCTTGGTGGTCATCGTGTCGTCGATGAAGGTCACGATCCCGTGTGTAGAATCTCCACTCCATGCGCCCACATGGATCGTACCGTCCGGGGCGGTGCAGGCCGCGAGGCCGCAGCCCTTGTAGGTCAAGGACGGTCCGATGGCCGTGATCGGCCCTCGCCGGGTGATGCGTCCCTCGTGGTGTACGAGCGCGTCCTGAAGAAGGAACGCCCCACCGTCCGGAATCTCACTCTGCGGAACGGCCTGGACCATGCCCAGCGGTGCGCCCGGATAGGACTGCACCGTGTTAGGCGGCCCCGGTGGCATCTGGATCGGCACAGTCATCCCTCCTTAGACAATCTCGTAGTCCCATTCCTCGGGGTCAACCGAGTGGATGTAGTCGGGCTGATCGAACTGGCGCTGCCAGACTGAGGCGCGCATGCGCTCGATCTTGTCCTCGAACAGGTTCTCGATGCCGACCGCCAGGTCGGTGTCATCCTCCATCACGTACAGCGCCACGAGCGCCTTCAGCACGATGGCTTCGTGGTAGTATTTCGGGATGAGGATGTCCGTCTCCAGGGAGGTGATGTCGATTTCATCCGACCACCGGAGGTACCGCAGCTTCAGCAGCCCCGTGGACGGGGCGGGCCGCGGCCACACCGTAAGGTTGGCGGCATCGAAGAAGTAGATGGTCGGGTCGCTCTGCACGTCCTGGTTGCCCAGCATGATCGTGTCCGCGTCGTCCGTGGCCACGATGCGCACGCGGTAGCCCTTGATGTTGTGCGTCAGCTTGAGCGCCGCCCGGAAGTTGTCGGGGAGGTTCTGCGGCACGCCGCTGTCCCCGTCGAAGTTCAGCTGGATGACAGCCTCCAGAAAGGGCCACGGCTCCATCGCCTCGATCTGCCAGATGGCCTCCTGGATCTTGCTCACCTTGCGGTCGTCAGAGGTGTCCGTGAATCCGTAGTCGTCAATCTCGTCCACCATGTCCTGAATGTTCACGTTACCCCCTTTCGCCGCGTGTTGCGTGCTCTGCGTATTCGGCCCACTCGCCCGCGGCCTCCGAGGCAGCCTGGCTTAGCTCGGCCTTCTTGCGCTCGTTGTGCCGGACGATGGCGTTCACGATGCGCTCGGCGTTCCGGCGCACGTCGCCCTTGAAAAGTTTCTCCAGGATCAGTTCCCGGGACGGGGCCTCGGGTGAGAACCCCAGCGAGAGGACAGGGTGCGGGTTCGCACCGTCGCGCTTCTTGCACACGAGCCATTCGCCCTCGGGCCTGCGGCCCAGCGTGAGCGAATCGTCGTACTCGCGCACCGTGTTCTGCGCGTCGCGCCAGCCCGGGGGCATGTACCCCTGCGGAGTCCAGATCCCCTTATCAGGTGTGGCTACTTCTGACACGTTCCTCCCTTGAGTAGTGGTGCGGAGGGGGCCGAAGCCCCCTCCACAGCTTGCGTCTTAGACGCCGTTCGTCTCCGTCAAGCCGAAGATGACAGCCGACGTGTTCCGCCTGTCCGTACCCATGTTGGCGTACTTGAACAGAACGCTCTGGAACGCGTCCTTGTTGTCAACCCACTTGATCGTCAGACCGTCGCGGCTCAGGAAGTCCCACTCGCCAGGCGAGAAGAACTCGATGTGCTTCGTGTCGAGGTAGTACACCTTCCCCCACGGGGCGAGGCGATCAGGCTGAAGCGTGATCGGACCCTCACCGACGTTGAAGGAAATCGACTCGAAGCCGCCCTTGAGCGCAGTCGTGTTGACGAACTGCACCTTACCGGCGAAGTCGTTGGACGAGAACAGCCGCCTAACCTGCCCCGGCGTGGTCACCGCGGTGATGTCCGAAGCCTTCGCACCCGCAGCGTTCGCCTTGTTGAAAATCTTCATGAAAAGATCCAACGAGACGGCGCCCGAGTCCGGAGCGTCCGAAGCATCCTCCGCGATGTTCCGCCAGAAGCGGGTCGTGGACGGGTTGATCCCACCAACGTTCGTCTGCGTGGACGGTGACGTGGAAACGAGCGACTGGATGCCAGCCGTCATCTCCGCCGTCCCCTGCGAGTCGTTGGCCTTCTCGCGGAACACCTTATCGCCGTTGGCGATAGAAGCCTTGGTGCCCTCTGCGATATAGACCGTCGCAAGGTCAGGGTCAACGTCCACAATCTCCATCGACGCGGCCTTGGCGGTGGGCGTGTTGATCGAGCCAACGTCCATCACGAAGCCGGGATAGAGATACCCCTTGACGATGGCCTCGGCGCTCGTGAGCGTGAGGACATCGGGGTTGCCGGTGCCACCAGTGGCGGCCGACGACACGGTTGCAACGACACCATCGCCGTTGCCGTACACCTGGCGCGCGAAGTCGAGCGCGAGGTCGTCACGGATGCGATCCAACTCGGAACGCATCGCGCGAATCCAGCTACCTGCATCTGTCCGCGTGCGGACGATCGCCGGACCGGACACCAGAATCTTGCCGTACAGATAGGCCAGGTCGTACTTGGCCTGCGTGTACTTCTGGACGCCCGCATCCGGGAGGTCTGCCAGTTCGCGCCTAGCACCAACACCCTTGGACCGGCTGTAGTGCAGAGCGAGAACCGCCTCAAGACCCTCGATGTCCTCCGTGTTCAGGTTCAGAATCTGCATAACGAGAATCTCGTTATTCAGCTGCTCCCGAACCTTGGGGAGGTAGAGGCGCTTGAGCACGTCGGACAATGTGGCGGAAGTTCCACCAACATTGGCCATTATGACTCCCTTTGGTCGATGTTACGGGATTATGCACCCAAAGGGGTGCGCGGCCACTTAGAAGTTTTCGAGAGCGCCGCTCTCGTCAATGATCCTCGCGGCCAACGCGTCAACATCCTTGTCCGTCATCTCGGTCGCTTCGACGGGCTGGCCTGAAGCCACCCCTGCGCCGGGATGCGGATGAATGCCTGGCGTATCCTGGACACTTCCTTTCTGCTCCAGGTAGCGTGCGATGGCGCGCTCGTTCTGCGCCTTGTACGCCGCCTCGGCTTGGAAAAGATTGCCCTTGTAGTAGCTACTCAACTCGTAGATGGCGTTGATGTCGTCATCGTCGAAGTTCTTGTTCGACTGACGGATCACCGTCTCCTGCCGGGTCAGTTCCCCAGCGAGGGCGAGTAGCTCCTGTTCCTGCTTTTGAGCGACACGCTCGGCCTGAATCTCCTGGCTCAGTGAGTCGAAGCGACTCTCCAGGGACTCAAGGTATGCCTTCACATCGGGATCTTCGAGGTCCTCCAGCGACGGCCGTGACGGGGCCGCGGGAGCCGCGTCCTGCATCTGAGAGGTGGCCTCCGCCCTGGCCGCAGCCGGGGACATGCCCATGTTCTCAAGTGCAGCCGTCAGTTCCGCGTGGACCTGGGGCCAGTTCGTCGGATCGCTCAATGCAGACTGGAACTCCAGCGCCGCAGCGATCTGCTCGGGGTCACCGAACTGATCGTACACCTTGGACTTCTCAGCCAGTTCCTGCGTCTTGCGTGTGTAGTCGCCCTGGAAGGACTTGTAGGCCGTCTCGATGCGCTCGCGCGCAGCGGGATCGGACACGCCCTCAAGGAGACTCGCAAGGTCCGCACGTGTGAAGCTGTCGTCCACCGCCGGAGCGGTTTCGACAGGTGCCGACTCTGAGGGAGTGGGCTGGGACTCGCTTGCTTCCGGTGTTGGGACTTCGAGGGGGGCGGACTCCGCCTCCGCTTCGACTTCCTGTGACGCCTGAAGTGCAGCAACAGCCTCGTCGAACGTCATCTCACTCAATGTACTACCTTTCGGTCAGGAGGGTGTCTAAGACTTGTCCTCCGATTCGCTGACGATGTGACCTTCGATCACGTCGCCAGACTCAAGTTCCTTCCTGCGCTCGCTGGCCGCCTGAATGGCGCCCGAGACGAAGCCCTGCACTAGCTCCTGGAGTTCCTCCGGAGCCGGAAGGATGTGCGTATGTTCCACGCGGGTCGTGGCCAAACCTCTGACGAGTGCGACCTTATCAGTGAGCATGCCCACCATGGCGACCAGCGCCGAAGGCGTGGCCGAGGGGATCTTACGCTCTAGTTCGCTCAGAGCCTTGTCACGTACCCGCTCCGCATCCGCGATGAAGTCGGTCGCCTCAAGGGCGACCAGACTCACATCGGGAGGCGATTCCTCATTGGTTTCCCACAGGTCTTTCCACCGCCGGACGGTCGTGTGGGGAACCCCGGTGTCACGGGCGGTGCGCTTTACGTTTCCACCGTTGGCTCGCAGACATACGAAAACGCGAGCCTTGTCGCTGTCCGAGTATTGCGGCTTACCCGCCATGTGTCACCATCCTTACGCGGAACCCTTGATGTAGCCCGCGGTAATGAGGGCTGTGCGCAGCTGGTTGACCAGAGCGATCAACGAGTCGCGGTTGCCCGAAGTGTCGTACGCACCAGCGGTGGCGCCAGTTCCACCAGCCGGAGCCGCGGCCTGCGCGGCTGAAGCAGTCTGGACCGCCTTGTGAGCGGTAACCAGCTTCTGATGAAGCGCGAGGCTATCGTTGACAGCCCCCGCGTCGATCAGCGCCTGGAATTCGGCCTTAGTCGGCATATGTCACCTCCCTTCGCATGAATCGCTAGACTTACCCTTGTTCGCCTCCCGGCGGACGCTGCGCAGCCTGTTGCATCTGCTGCATCTTCGCCTGGTGGGCCTCAGCCTGGTGATCCATGCCCTGAGCCTGCTGGGCCTGTGCCGCCTGGTGCTGTGCCTCGTTGTGTGTCATCTTCTGCTGGGCGAGCGCCATCTCGTGCGCGCCCTTGGCGGCGTTCAGCTGCATCGTCTGAGCCGCGAGCGCCATGTCGGCCTCGCTCAGCTTGTCGTTGCCAGCTTCGTCCTGGTCAGGTAGATCCATGCTGTCGTACACCGACGTCTCCAGCGGTGCCTCCGTGAACTGCTCCGCGGTGGCCTCCGGGACGCCCGACTTCTGGAGAATCTCAGCAGCAACCGTAGGACCAACGGTGCCCTTGAGGGACAGCGTGGTGCGCACCGGCTGCGACGGGGCCGATCCAGCTGCCTGCTGGCCCATAGTCTGCTGGGTCAGAGCGAAGTGCTGGATGAACCTCTGCTGGACTTCCGGGCCGTACTTCTCGAACTCTGGCGTGACCATGTACTCCTGGAGCACGCGCAGGTGGACGGGGAGGTTCTCCCACGGCAGGGGGCTGAGCGCGGCCTGCATGACGAACGCCTGCGCTTCCTCCTGCGACTGGAACGGCTGCCCGGTCTGCGGGTTCGGCTGGCCACTCTGGACCGCCTGCGCCGCCTGCTGGGCCGCCATCACGTTGATAGGCTGCCCGGTGAGCAGCTTCTCAATCTCGCGGTACGCCTGATCCTCGTCCCCCGCCATCTGCTTGGCGATGCCGGTCAGGTTGCTGATGCCGAGGTACGGCAGCGCATCCTGCGGACTGATCGCCTGCATCTGCACGAGTTCCTTAATCTGCATCATGCGGCCCGCCTTCGACTGCGGCAGACCGGAACCCGACTCCGCCTTGAGGCCGAAGCCGCCAGCGAGGTCGGTGTTCATGAACTTCTTGACCTGGGTGCTCCCGCCCGTGCCGCGCAGCTTGAGCATGCGAGGCTCGATGTAGTACTTCTGCGCCAGCTGGAGCATGAGCATCCCCGCCTCAGCGAGGGCTTCCTCGATGCGACCAATCTCGGGCGAAAGCTGGTCAGCCACCGCCTCCTGGATCAGTTCCACCGTGTAGCCCGCGTCCACGCGCGGGGGAAGGGAGCTACGCTCGGTCGGGATCTTGTTGAAGATGCTGTCGATCCGGCGTTGCACGTCCGCCAGATGCTCGAACACGTAGGGCGGGAGGTTCGGCAGCTGCCGCCACTCGGGCGCGAGGCCCGCAATCGGCTGGTACTCGAACACGGCCCCCGGCTCGTCGGTGATCCGCTGTCGGAGCGAGCCGACCGGCGCCACCATCTGCGGCTTGAGCGTCAGGTTCTTGTGCATCACGATCTGGCTGATCGTCCGGTTCAGTTCCTTGTTCAGCCCGCGAGCCTGCGACACGCGCGGCGCATCGGCCGAGGTGTCGGGGTTCAGCGTGCCGGGGAACTTCACCAGCGGCAGATCGTTGAAGGGGTACGGCCAGTCCGTCGAGGCCAGGATCTTGTTCGGCCCCTCGATCCAGGCGACGTAGCGCCCCTTCGGGAGGACGAGGCTCGGCTTGAAGTAGCCGATGAACACGTCCTTGGTGATCTTCTTCGGAGCGGTCGTCCGCGAGGCCGGAAACGCAAGGTCCTGCGGCACGGAGTCCGGCGTGACCGTGACTCCCCAGCGCGCCTTGATTTCCTCGGGGTCCATGGGGTGCGTGCAGATCACGTAGTTGGCGTACTCGATAGATGAGACGGTCGGATCGACGAGCACCTGCTCGCCGGACATGACCTCCACCTTGATGTCGCCCAGCATGATCGTTTTCTGCACCTGCGAGAGGACCTCCTGCGGGTCCATGCCCTGCTCCTTGGCCATCGCCTCGATCTGGTCCTTGTAGGCGTCGGCCAGTTCCATGTCCGTGACCGGGGCGCCCGTCTCCGGGTCGAGCATGATCTGCATTTGCTTCCCGGCGTAGGGGTCCCAGCTGATCTTCCAGTAGCCCTCGCTCAGCTGCGCGTGCAGCAGCGCCCGCTCCAGCTTGGACTTCATCTTGAACTCGCCCCACCAGTACTCGAACAGCCCCTCCGCCAGTTCGGCGGCCTTCTGGTCCCGCTCAGCGCCGGAGTTGGCGGTGGCATGGAACACGGGGCGCGTCTTGGTCAGCTGGGCGATGATGTTCTGGACACCGGGTAGGATCTGGTTCGACACGAGCCGCACCTTGTGGCGGCCCTCGCTCGTCTCCACGACGGGCGGAAGGGACTCCACCTGGACCTGGCTCTCGTTCCACCACGCCCACTGGTTGCCCTTGTAGAACTCACGGTTCAGCGCCCACTCGCGCTTGTTCTCGCGGCGAGCCTGTTCCAACTCGCCCCGTTTCGCTGCCAAGAGGTTCGCATCACGGATGATGTCCCGCAACTGCGCGGGGGCCTTTACGGGTGTGTCCGCCATACGCTACACCTCCTCAAACAGTGGGTCGATCGGCCGCTCGTCCTCGGACTTCTCCCCGAAGCCCATGGCCTGTAGTGCGGCCTTCATTTCTTCCTCGTCGATGTGACCGTCTGCGAACAACTGCCGGAACTCGGCTTCCTCATCGCTGACGTAGGGCGGAAAGCCCTCCTGAATCGGCAGAAGCTGACTCGGGTTGAGCGCGGGGGCGGAGGGTACGAAGCCCTGGGGCCGCTGCGCTAGCTGCTGGCGGAGGTAGTCTACCTCGTCTGCCAGCACGGCGATCGTCTGGTCCTTCGCTTGACACGCTTTGCAGCGCATTACACCTCACTCCCTAGCTCATCGTCGTAGAGGTCAACTTCCCGCTGGCGCTTCAGCACGTCCATCGCCTCGGCATGGACCGACGTGTCGTGGCCCATGAACTGCGACGGCTCCGGCATCAGCGGCAGCAGCACCCCGGCCAGGCCGAGGGCAATCTCCACCGCGTCCAGCACGTCGTCCTTCGGATTCTTCATCTGCGAGTCGTACATGACCCACTCGTCGATGAACTCGTTGTGACGGCGGTGAATGCGGATCTTGCCGATCTTGAACAGCGGGGCCATCGCCAGGATGCGCTCCCACTTCTTCCCGCGCGACATGATCGGGACGATGCCCGGGAACCCGTCCAGCCGCGATGCCTGCTGCACCAGCGCCCGCTGGTACGCGTTGGCCTCGATGCCGATGAGTTCCGGGCGGTACTTCAGCTGCCACTCCCGGATCTTGTCCAGCTGGTCCGGGAAGGCGATGCGGTCCTTGTAGACGTCCAGGAGGAACGCCTGCGTGTTGTCCTTCGTGATGCCGATGAGGACCATGGCGAAGTAGTCCGCCGTGTCGCTGAGGCTGATCGCCGGGTCCACCCCGATGTAGGTCCGAAGCTCCAGTTTGCCCCCGTCTGTGCGGGGGATCTGGATGTCGTCCGGGCCGTCCGGGACGCCCAGCGTGTAGTAGTGCAGCCAGTCGCCCTGCAACTCCACGCCGTGCATGGCTTTGAAGCTGGCCATGTACTCGCGCTTGAAGATGATGGGGTGCCGGTCGCGCTTCTCGCGCTCCCATTCCTCCATCGGGAAGTACGGGTTGTCGATGCTGGTGTACTCCACCGAGAAGATGGTGGGGTCCGCGAACGCGGCCTCTGACCAGAATTCCTCGTAGAACCAGTTCTCCCCGATGGGGGTCGTGGTCGTGATGAGGATGCCCAGCTTGTCCGCCATGGCCGGGCGCACGACGTCCCACGCGTCCCGGTTCGGAACGAATGCGGCCTCGTCCACCCACAGAATGTCAAGACCCGCGCCTCGGAGGGACTGCGGATCGTCAGCGGTCTTGAACTCGACGAGCGTGCCCGAGCGTTTGAACTCGAACACCTTCTCCACCTTGTTGTAGGTGTAGTCCTTGTCCTTGATGAGTCCGGACTGACGGATGACTTCTAGGAACGTGAGCAGGCTAGGCCGCCCGATCTTGTAGTCCTTTGCGAGCGCCCATATCCAGAGGGGCCGGTCGCTGTCCTCGCCGTGTACGTCCCGGTGGAACTGCTCCGGGAACATGGCGTAGAACAGCACTTCCCATGCCGCCGAGAGGGTCTTGCCCCCACGACGGCCCGCGACGAGGTGCCTGAATCGCGTGATGCGCCCCGCAGTAGTGGCGAAGTGGAAGGCCGTCTGGTACAGGTGGGGCTTGTAGCCCTTGCTGAGGAACCAGTACAGCTTCGTCGGAAACTGCCCCACCATGCTGGGGAGCAGCGTCGTCAGATCGGCCTCGGTCACGTCGCCCTCAGCCGTCTGGCTTTTGAGCCTGTGGGGGTTGGCGATCAAGAGTCCTCCTAATGGTGCCGCCTGCGCGGCTTCTTGTGGTGCTTGGGTTTCGGGTCCTCCGCGCGCATGGCGCGATTGTTCTCGTAGGCGTCAGGATTGATGACATCGAAGCCATGCTCCTGCACCCACGCCCAACCGAACTTGGCCGCTAGCGCCCGCTGCTGCTTACGATTTTTCGCTGGCATTTGGCCTCCGCGTCCCGTCGTTCGGACACGTGCGCCAGTAGTACTTGAGTTGCCGCCCGCAGTCCGGACAGATCCAGTCTTTCCCCTTGGGCAGGACGCGCCTGCGCCCAGCCCCCGTGAAGCTCCAAGCGATGTGCATTACGGCATCCCCGCCCAATCGGCAGGCGTCATGTTGACGCTGTACACGCACACGGTCGGCCACAGGTATCCCGCCTGGTTGTAGTCGGGGATGTGCGGCTCCCACGCGGCGGGTGAGGACGAGTCCGAGTGACCGTCGTACACCGCGATGCACATGGAGCACACCGGGAGATTGTGGTTGTCGGGCTTCCGCGTCTTGTCCTGGTTCCAGTAGAACTCGTTGATGACGAAGAACTGCCCCGTGCTGATGAGGTGCTGCGCCTGCGGGTCGGTGAAGAAGTCGGAGAGGTTGGCGATGCCGACCTTCACCCCGTTCTCCACGGCCTTCTGGAAGCGGACGAGTAGTTCCACGTCGCACCAGATTTCGGCCGGAGTGTTCGGGTCCTTACCGCCGAGGATGGCGGCGACTTCCTGCGCCCGCGCGTGGCTGACCTGATCGGGGACATACCAGACCACCGGCTCCTTGCCCGCGGCCCGGATGAGGTCGCCGTTCGCCCGCGTGACCCACTGACTGTATACCGGGTTCGGGTCAGCGGTGAACGCCACGATCTTGCAGTTGTGCCACATGAGTGCGTCCATCGGGTTCTGCCCGCAAATCGCGGCCTTCTGGTAGCGGGCTGCCGCTGCCGGTGGGGCCGGGGGCACGGGAGGTGCCGGTGCCACGGCCGGGGGCGGGGACCAGTGTGCCGCGCGCCACTCCTTGCGCAACTGCCAGGCGAAGGGCTGGACCGGGAGGCCGATGCGCCACACCTTCGGGCGCGGCCCCTTCTTGCCGGACTCCAGCCAGGCGTTCCACATCGCCCACTGTGCCCACCATTGCGTCACACGATCGAACTCCTTGCGGCCGAGGTCGGCCACGGAGATGTGCGGATGGCCGATCCACGGCTTCGGCCCGAGGCCAAAGTGATAACGCGTGATGGCCTGAAACTGCTCTTTGCTAAGCGTCATTGTCCGGGTACCCCCACTGATCTGAAGTCTCCGCGGAGGAACCTCTCGATCTGCTCCGCAGCGAGGTCAACCTCCACCTGCCACCCGCCTAGCTCGACTCGGCGCTGAAAGTACTTGAGCGCCTCCGCGTACTTCCCCTGGTCACGGAGCGCGTTGGCGAGGTAGAAGCACGCTCGTGCGTTGTTGGGGTCCTGCTCCAATTCATGCTTCAACATGGCCTCGTCCTCGGATGCCTTGCGCCCTCGACGTGCCCCGTCTGCGTAATGCTCCAACTCCCACCACGTACACTCGCCCTTGCTAGTGGGGCGGGGTGTGATGCACGCGAGGTACTCGTGCGTCGTCCCGACGTAGGCCCACTTCAGCCCGCTCTTGATGAGGCGGGGAGTCTTGCAGTCGTCCCCCCGCGTGTACACGTTGTACATGTCGGCGGTCAGCTGCTCGGGCCTGTCGCCCGTGATGGTGAGTTCGTTGTCGGCGTCCATGAGCAGGAGGTAGTCCCCGAGTTCCTGTGCCCGAGCGATCAACTCCGCGCGATTATGCCCGAAATTGACCCACTCGCTGTGGAACAGAAACCCGGGAACCCCCTCCATCATCAGCTGCGCTAGCGTCGCAGACTGATCTTCGGAGCCTGTGTCCATGATGCACCAGGCGTCTACGAATGGACGAACCGATTTGAGACATCGCTGGAGAACGGGGAACTCGTCCTTCATCATCATCGTGAACACAACGGTTGATCGCTGGGATTCACGACGCTTGGGGTACTGCCCTGTACTCAACGTGCCTCCTTAATAGGATACGACAAAGACGGCACCCTTGCCGCCCTTACCTCCGGTACCGCTGGTCGTGGTCGAGTTACCACCACCTGCTCCGCCGCCACCGCCTCCGCATGCACCGCCGGGTCCGCCTGTAGAGCTAGCTGCGGCCGTGCTGCGTCCGCCGCCGCCTCCGCCTCCGTGACCGCCCCAGGAGATAGTGCCGTCCGTGCCGGTTCCACCCGTGCCGCCGGTAGAGCCGGCACGGACG